>JAABUR0100001916.1_pt1 | contig 34594 bp, 36 predicted proteins | sample 5560091 | NCBI WGS metagenome assembly JAABUR01 (sample SAMN10711879, study PRJNA513375) | rock metagenome | isolation source: Antarctica rocks | place: Antarctica: Victoria Land, University Valley sud | reverse complement strand
CCTAGAACCCCACTATCCCCCCGCAGAAGAGAGCCGGCACGCCCTAACCCTCCTCACAAAAATCTGGCTCCTAATCTCCTCCCTCTACCGCCGCGCCTCCATGCCCATCGACGCCCAAGGCGCCCTCGCCGAAGCCACCACGCACGTCCAGAGCATCGAAACGGCAATAGCAGCCCGCGACGGCAGCAGCGCTCTCAGCTTTTCCACGCCCGGCTACGGCAACCTGAAATCCAGCGACGAACTATGGGCCGATATCCTCTCCGAGCAAGCCGCCTTGCACATCCATCTCGACAAAAAAGACCAAGCGAGCGCAGCCTACGAATCGGCCCTGGGATACTGTCCATACCATCTACCCGCCACAGTCGGTCTCTGCAACATCCTCTTGGACGAATATGCCGCACCACCCTCCGCTACCTCTCCCTCTCCCTATCCAGCTCCCCCCCCTCCCAAACCAAAATATACACCCCTCCTCGCCTCCATCCCACCACCAAAATCAACATCAACATCAAACCCCACACCCCCCCTCCCCCTCGACCTCCTCCTCCCCAGACTCGCAGCCAGAGATCGTGCCTACGGCTTACTATCCGCGCTTACGAAGTCGGGCCAGGGGTGGGATTGCAGCGAGGCGTGGTTTGCGCTAGCGAGGGCGTATGAGGAAAGCGGGGAGGTGGAGAGGGCGAAGGAGGCGCTGTGGTGGGTTGTGGAGTTGGAGGGGGGGAGGCCGGTTAGGGGGTGGGGGTGCATTGTGTGAGATGAGGTGAGGTGATTTGATGGGGAAAGGGAGAGGGAGGTGTGAGGGTATTGGGAGTGAATGGAGTGATGCATGCATGTGTGTGGAAAGGTTTGTGATAGCATGTTGCTAGCGATCGGAACTCAAGAAGTTGTTTAATGAAGGGGTAGCAGAGTAGCTAGATACTGGCTTAACAGAGCCTCGATAGGTCAGAATTGATAGCTGATAGCAGAAATATCTCATTATCATCACCATCTTCGTCATGCTCGTGTGAAGTATATATCCAAGGAGTGTCCAGGTGTTCCTCCGAGCTCTCAAACCACAGATACATCTAATATCCCCATAAAACAACAACCCCAAATGTCCACCTTGTATCAAGCAGCCGCCGCAACCATCTTAGGCAACCCATCCAACTCATCCATAGAATCCTGAATCTTCTTCTCCACCTTCAACACCTTCAACCCCACTCTCCCACCAAAACTCTCCAACCCCAACTGCTTATCCGTCCAAAGTGGTACAACATCCTCCGCACCCTCAACCCCAACGCCGACAAACCCACCCTCTTTCGCCCAGTCAGCAGTGCGTTTGATGCCGAGCTGAGTCCACACAGCATCGAGTGCCACAACGAGCTCTCTCTGGTATTTATCAACATGACCCGGTGTAGGTGTGAAGCGTAGTCTTTCCTCGCCGACGGGCACGGTGGGGTAGTTGATCGCTTGCACGTAGATACCCCAGTCTTTGAGTAGGAGGTCGGAAGCCTGGCGGGCTACTTCGGCGTTGCCGACGAGGACGGGGATGATATGGCTAGGGTTCGGCATCACTGGTATCCCCTTTTCCACCAACGCCTCCTTCGTGTCGCGCGTGTGCACCTGTTGGAGTCTGCGATCACCTTGGTAGCTCATCTGGTATTCGATAGCCGTCTTCGCGCCTGCCATTGTTGCTGGAGGAAGTGAAGTGGTGAAGATGAAGCCGGGGGCTAGGGAGCGGATAGTGTCGACCATTTTTGCAGAGCCGGCGATGTAGCCGCCTACACAACCGTATGCTTTACCTAGAGTGCCGGTGATGATGTCGATGCGTTCCATGATTGTCCCTTTTGTCTGACCGGCGACATGAGCTTCGTAGTCGAGATGCTCGGCGACACCTGCACCGTGAGGTCCGTACATGCCTACGGCATGGACTTCGTCGAGAAAGGTGATGGCGCCGTATTTGTCTGCCAAGTCACATATTTCGGCTATGGGACCGATGGAACCGCACATGCTATACACGGATTCGAAAGCGATGATCTTAGGGACATCAGAGGGAAGGGAGGCGAGCTTTGCTTCCAGATCTGCAAGGTCGTTGTGCTTGAAGACAAGCTTCTTGGCGCCAGAGTGGCGGATGCCTTGTATCATGGAGGCGTGGTTCATGCTGTCGGAGAGTATAACGCAATTGGGAAGCTTGCTGCCCAGCGTGGCCAGGGTAGCATCGTTGGCGACGTAGCAGGACGAGAAAACAAGAGCAGCTTCCTGGGCGTGCAGGCGGGCAACTGTGGATTCGAGAGCAACAGCATGCTGGTTGTGGCCGGAGATGTTACGAGTGCCTCCTGCCCCAGAGCCGTAGGTATCCAATGTTTCGTGCATTGTCTTGAGAACTTCGGGGTTACTTCCCATCCCTAAGTAGTCATTGGAGCACCAGACCGTAACTCGTTCATCACGCGTAGTCATATGGGCTTGTGGGAATTCTTGCGCCAGGCGATTGATGTTGTTGAAGTAGCGGTAGGACTTGTCCTTATGTTTCTTGTCGAGCTCGGTATTGTAGAAACCTTCGTAGTCAAAGGTTGACATCTTCGGAGCAGCAGGCTTCGGGCCTGGTGTAGCAGCGTCCTGGTGGTTTCCAGTCATCGGTTTTGGAGCATGCTGGATTGGCACTATTCTAATGGTCAGTTCATGGGCCCCATGAGAATCCCGGCTGTGCTGTCATACCCTGTATCTCACGTCTGACAATATCTGGCGCTACAGCAGCCTGACGAGCCCTCGACGTATGGAGCTTTGCTTTTCCTCCATAAGCTCGAACTCCGCCAAATGCTCCAGCAAGAGCGCGATGGCCGGTCTTTGCACCTTGGATAGCCATGGCTTTACCCATTACTGGACAGCGTCGGCCGAGGACCTGTAGATTGGACATGGTCCCTCCACCCGGAGAGCCATGGCGAGTGGTGGTAGACAGAGAGCGAAGGGTGGCGGGGGAGGTCTTGTTGAGGAAAGGACACATGTGACGGGATTTACGAAGAAGAGCGTCCATTGCGACAGCGAGATGATGTTTTCGCAGTATGACAAGTTATGGAGTTCAATTATAAGCAGCAGAGACGTGGTTCTATTCACAATACGATGTCGAACAAACGGTGACCGTTGATCTTCCAGCTCAGCCTATCAGAATGCAGGCAATGTAAGATGATTAAGCACGCTCCAGCCTCAAACAGCTTAGTCTATTGTCTATATGTTCGATCGGTGACTCCTCCTTGCTGACAGTATGATAATTTATACAACCGACAGCCGAGTATGACCGTTACAAGATGACTATATATGCGTGAGAGGAGAAATAACGCTGGTGGATTTGCTGACTACGGAGGCCAATCCAAACAGCATCAGAGGAATCACTAGATCTACTTGATATCATGGCGCCTGGAAAGTCCTGTTATTGAAGAGCCACTTATGTGGGAGCGGTCACTGGGAACAGCCAAGAAGGTGATGATTCCCAGAGTCGCAATAAGGATGCTGCGACTACGGCGACATTGCTAGAGCTGTGACTTCTGGAATACCGAATACTGGATCATTGCTTTATTGTTCTCGTGCAAGCAGTCCATGTTCATCAATGCACGCACGACAAGTAAAGTAGAATGTAGCACAACGTGAGCCATTATATGATGCTGTGCAATCTTTGCATGTTAGCAGATCTGAATGGGAAGAGATGTTTCCACGTTGTATCACTCTACTGCATTGCTTCCTCCATTTGCTTCCTGCTCTCCGCAGCGTCGGATCGGAAGTCGCGCAGAAATCTATCTAGTGGTGCCCATCGATTGACTGCGACCAGGACAGCTAAGGTTCAGTTGAGTGAGCGCAAGGAGGGAAGCAAGACTTACCATGCGCCTTTACAGCTTGTGCCTATAGTCTCTCCTCTCTGAGTCCCACTACATGAGCATGAGCAATAGACAAGATTATCGCCGCTTTGGTGTAATTGGTATCCGCATCTTCGGGAACACCAGAGGCAGCTTTAACTTTGCGATACGATGGCTCGAACCCTCTGCTTTCGTGATCTTCAACGCCCCCCTTTCAGCCTCTGTAGGCAAAGAAATAGTACAGCCGAGCTCCACGAAGTAGTTTCGCACTTCCTTGGCTTCAAGCTTCAAATCTTCCCGAATGTCGTGCGTATCCATTGCGAAATTGTGTAGTGAAATGGCGATAGCGAGGATATGCGTTATGATGTTATCGATATGCCATTTATTGAGTTGAAATCCATCGGCAAATCGTCTTGCCAGGTTCAAGACGGTTTCGCTACCGTAAATGCCCACCAAGGGGCCCATTTCTTCCAGCTTTGGCACCTTTCTGGCCGACTTTGGCCCCGGTTTCAGTCCTGTGAACCACTCGATCAAGAGCAGTAAGTATCTTAGTGCCTTGACCTGTTTCACATGTCCACTTTCCACTATGGCCCGCAATCTCCGTGCTACGAATCGGCTCTTGATTTGCACATCACCCCCAGCCTTGATCGTGTCTATCCAATCTTTGACTCCCATCCCCGCCAGCACAGTCTCACCTCCCACAAGTTGTTCCAAGGGATAAACCTCAGCTACAGTCGATGCTTCCATATTTGGTTTCGGTCGCGGCTTTCCTTCATCTATCTCGGCTTGCATTTCGTCGCGGGTAGGCATAGAGAAGGTCGATTCGGCCATTGAGGAAAGAACTGCAGATGCAGCTGGATCAAGTTGTCGTCCATTGTCCGGCTGGCCTTGAGATTTGGTCTTCGAGGGCGACGGTTGGATTGCATTGGTTGTGAGAGCACGTATAGCCTTTTGAGATTTCTTGGTACCAAAGGCGAGGCCCAAATCTGACCAAGTGGAGAGGGCCTGAAAGGGCGGGTCAGCGGTCGTAAAGGGTCATTGGAGTATAAGTACACACAGCAGGAACTTCATCAGTCTCATCTCTACTGTTGGTGCTGGATATTACAGCTGAACGCAGAGTACTCCGAACCACAACTTTTCGAGCTTGCACCAATTGGAGGGTTCCGGTCTTTGGGTCATAGACACCAATATAATCTTTCAAGTAACTCTCCGACCCATTGGACGACTCTTCAATCGCAGTGTAGTCAAGTTTTGGGTGGGTGGAAGAATGAAGCAACAGCTCCGACTCTGAAAAGAAGGATCTCGAGGAATTTGGTCGGCTCTTTGTATATGGCTTGAGTGCCAGAATCGAAGGGAGTGTAAGACCTGGCGATGAGGCTTGTAAAAATCAGAAATGTACCATATAATAGGTCAAGTCTCTCGATGACAATAAAATCATTGCCTACCCTACTCACCAAGTACTGGGGCCCACGGATCTCCGTTTTCGATTACAGAGACTTGGACATCTGAAGAGCCATCATCCAACGCCGCCTTTTTGCGGGGATTCTCGTGAACCCTCGACTCTTGCCTCTTACGCTTTTTCTCGGACATTTTGCAAAGACGACGATTGCTGAGCTCGGACATTTATCCTCTCTCTTCGCTCACCATCCACTCCGAAGTTTATCCACTAGCGCTTTATCTCTACGCTAGCATTGGCGCCAGCGACGACGAACAAAAGCAGATTACATGGAGTTCAGGGAGAACAGCCACTACCCATTGAGGACCTCACAGACGCTCGTCATGAACATTCGAGTGATCTTTGAAAAAAAAGCCCCAACCAGCGGGCAATAGATCGGATGAAGGCCTAAATGCTGTGTGACTATGGATCATGATTCACCGGAATCTATTGTATACCAAACAAGTTACAGTAATCCGTGCATACTACTAGCAAGCTGAGTTGTGTTGGTCTGAAGAGAAATCCTTGATCACTGCAAGCCTTCCAAAAGCGCCAGATTCCCTTTCTTCACCCGATTCCGAGTGACCCGCTGAGCTGCAGGAAATTCAGACTGGGAACCCGCCTTCCTACGACCCTCTTTAGGCTGCCGAGCTGGGGGGGGGGTGCTGATGGTGGGATTGGACCGCTATGCTCTTGCGCCAACCTTGCTCTCTTCGACTCTTCTGCTTCTAGTGGCGATCTATCGATTTTGGGATAGTCAGTGGGATTGTGCTTGTCAGGAGTCAAAATTGATACATACTCCACATGGCTCCGATCACCGCCTGAGCTACTATCAGGTGCATCTCGCTTCCGTCTCGGTTGGGGTTCCGAAGACTTCTGACGAGCAGGCGGGTCCCTCTTGTCTCGCACGTTCTCCTCCGTTCGAGGCTCTTCCAAGGCAGCAGTTGGATCCGTTGGAGTGGCAAGATTCCGTCCGGTCTCCGAGCTTTTTCCCCACAAGCGGAAGGTTGGACTCATCCCTGCATTCAAGCAGAACTCGGCTGAACGTCTCTCTTGGGGGTTCATCTTCAACATATGTATACTCAAGAAGCGAACAAGGTGGATGCGTGTCATGACATTCTCTTTGGTGGTTTGGTCGTCCGAGACAGGTTCACGCGCTTTTGATTGAGCCAATTCGACAACGTACTTGTACCAAGCAGGGCCCTGTCGACGCCCTCGGAAGTTCAAAGCCATGCCTCCGGGCTGCCACAACAGTTCTAGGATCACAACTCCCAATGACCAGATATCTACTGGAGTATCGTAAGGTTGATAGGAGCTGACCTCTGGTGCGCAATATTCAGGAGTCCCCACTGTACCCCTTGCAATTGAGCCGTCCCACGCAAAACCGAAATCGCCCAGCTTTGCATGTAGCGGTCTTCGTGTTTTGATCAAGATGTTCTCCGGTTTGATATCCCGATGAACAACACGACGGGGCCGTCCGTGCATATACTGTATCGACAGCAACATTTGATGCAGTAGTGCAGCAACTTCCGCGGGGTGCAATGGCTCATGGTCCTGCTTGCGAAGGTTATTCCCTGCCACGTACTCCATGATGAGCATTGGGGTGTCTTCGTCCGTGTGCTCAACGTATGACACTATGTGTTCCTGTGAAAATGGTCAGCTAATTTTGAGATGATCCAAATAATCGTGCTTACATGTTTCAGCGTACTTAGCATGCCAATCTCGTGCCTTGAGAAAGTTAAGATTAGCCCATTTCCACTAAGCTACAACATGAGTTACGGGAATCTAGAGACAGGACAGGAAAGTATGCAACCGAGTGTACATCACGCTGGTTGATGGGGGCGGGATATCCGAAGGTACTGTACATCACAGCTGCTATGGCCATTGTTTCAAGCATCAGTATTCCCGGCTGCCGGGGTCTTGAGTTTCTACACATTCGCCTTCATCCGAGGGCTCAGTGCGATTCGAACATCACCATGGACCGACAGCCACTTCATGTTAGCGAGCCAAGGGAGATTCTGCTCTTGAACATGTTGCAGGGGGAAATCTGTTGAATCGAAAGCGAGACTTACAAGTCAAGTTTGCCAAAATATTCTTTGGCAGCGTAGCAATTACCATTGCTTACGTCTCGGACTTGGAAAACTCTTCCGAAAGCGCCCCGGCCAAGCTCGGTGTCAGGGACCTTATAATAGAAGCGCCTCACCTCAGGCATTGGTTGTGTGCTCGACATAGTTGAAGTCGGTTGATTCCCAAGACCTGCACACATTCCGGAGTCAGCATACAGTGATTAAGTCATGAAGCAAAACTCCCGAGCAAAGCGGCCTAACAGAAGGGACTGCTCTCAGGCACGCGAAGCAAAAGCCGAAGTCGAGCAAAGCAGATTTCAGTTTGATATCTGTTCTCAATGATTGACTTTGTGCTTTGAACGTGCCAGCCAAGGAAGTGTTCGCAAAGCTGGCATGCTCTCGTGGCACAAAGTGTTGGTTCGAAAGGAAACCCGACTGGAGGTTGGAAATTGTATCGAATTCAAGCCGAAACGACTCAGATAATTTGCCTTACCTAGCTGGCCTGGCGAAGGTATTGCGTCTCGGCGTGCTCTCAAGTAGCGCTCAACATGCTCCCGATAGACTGGCTCGTTATCGCCATGGTCTGGCAATATGACTTCGAAATGGAGCTTCTTAGCCGCAGTAACAAACAGTGGGCTACTACCAGGAAAGAGGATCCAAGTGAATTTCCTTCGTGTACCGGTCTTCTGCCCGTTGTACTGTACTGACGTGACGGTCTTGTGCGTCAGATGTTCCAGAACAACATGGCCTTCGTCATTGATGGTGATGGCAAAGGTCCGGCTGCAGATGTGATATGAGGCGTCTGGCTCGCCACAATATATATCACAAAGGTTGGGGTCGGAACCGAACACGAAACCCTGGCCGATGTCTAACGGCATCTTGTCGAAGGTGAGATTGAGCACGGGTTCCTGATCAGGGTCCGCGTTTGAGTCATCGTCACTGAGTGAAGACTCTCTGCCTGATCTGCTGGCCTCTGGTAACCCTCCATATGAAGGAGGTCCGTAACGCGAAGAGTTCTCTGGACGTTGCCAAACATTGATCGTCCTGAGATTGCGGGCCACTAATTTGCATATTAGTGATGGACTGTCGCCTGTTCGAATATGAGACATTGTGAGAGGATTCCTGTGGAATATGGTCAGAGGTAGGGACTTTCTCCCCGAAGATACTAATCGACAACTGAATGTGTTACGTTCAGAGGCAAGGTGACCAATTTTCGTACTCTTGTGATAATATTGACACAGTGTCTAATGAAGAAGGGTGTTAATCAACTTACTGAGTGGAGAAACAACCCACGATCTCCTATTAACCGCTTATGATAAGTAATTAGTAGCTTCGCCACTAAGCCCAGAACGAAGGGTGCCGAATGTCCACCATGGGGATCCATGCCTCCTTGGCAAAGGAAAGTGTTATTTGTTTATATATAGGCCGTGGAGAAATTGCACTAGCGATCTCATTGCTTATGTCTATTTAACACAAGCAAAAGAGCTAGTCCCATAAGGCCGCGACTGAAGCCGTGTCAACGGCACACAGGTATCGAGAATATTCAAAACCCATAAGGAGCATTGCCCCATCCGAAGTCCCTCGGTGCAATACATAACAGGAAAACAATAAGGAATGTAAAGTCTACAACCTAGACACCAAGAGATATCTCTTATATAGCCATCCACATAACCAAACTCATGAAAGAATTGACGGTTACAAACAAACAGACCATGCAATCAAACCAAACAATCACAAAAGCAACCAAGCAATCGTCTCGTGTATCATTGAAAACGACGCTGATACAAATCCCATCAATACATCTCGATAATTCATCAAAATCACATCAACCAAGAGCTCAGAAGTCCTCACGAATAATCTCAATATGTGCAGCGTCTCATGCAATAGCGTGACGAAATTAATCAAGGATCGGATTTTCTCAGCTTGATCTATAAGGCACGATATCTGTCTATGTTCTAGAGGCTTGGTGTCGCTCGTGCAAATATAATGAATGTTGCTCGTACAGACGTGAGTGATAATCCCATAGAGGGTTTGTCGAGGGTGTCGGTGCAGGAGCATGACCTGTTTAGGTGCCGGGACTGTGCTATGATGCGTCTATATATGAGACTGTGAGGATTCGGTATCTGTTGTTCTGCCAGGGTGGAGAACATCAGCGGCTGTGGATGGATGGTATCGATATCGTCGGAATGGTGGGCTGGAAGTTAAGGATGTGGGATGGATAGCATGGTTTGTCGAAAGGGGAGGCTGATTGAATGGTTTGTCGAAAGAGAAGGGTGACAAGATAGGATGGACAAGGGATATTTGAACGGATAACGACAGTCAAAAACACCCAGAACAAGCCAGCATGAGACTCAAAAGATCTGAAGGAGGGATAGATCCCGGCATTGCGTGCTACAGTCACAACGCAGCTGATGGAGCCTCCTGAGGACACCGATTTTGAGACCTGGTATCCCCGAATGAATAGCGTGAGTAAAAGTGCCAGATCCCTCGTTCCTGAATCACGGCGTTGATGACCCAGATAATCCAGACTCAACTCCGATAAGCAAGCCTTGTCTGTGTCACTTTACTGGTCTTGATATGAGAATTATTTCTCGGTAGGTATCACTGACGCAGCGAAGCTGGGAGAACGTTGCTTCACAGTACGGCATGCGTAGCTGGTCTTCAAAAGTTTTGGGTAAGCCACGGATCAAGAAGAAAATCTGTATCTATTCATCTCTTATGGCAAGAGGAAAGTAGCAAAATTATTCGCAAGGTATCTTGCAACCTCTAAAACTTCAAGGAACCTGTCGTCCTCCTGAATAACAGATAAAAACCGAAGTATGTCCCTATAGAGCATCAAAGCCCACAGGTATCTCGCACGCATGTACCAAATCTCTCGATCTATAAGCCCTGCCAAGAGCAAAGAAAATTATGTAGGCAAAGAATGCTCATCCTGCAAAAATTCAACGTTCATGTGGGTATCGTAAAAGTGCAAATAATCACGGTCCTCAAACTCCTAGCTCTTCTCGGAAATACTGATAGCTTCCCGCAGAGCATGATGTAAGACGTGAACTCTCGTTCTCGTTCTCCAATGCAAATGTCCTTCTCAATAGCATGATATGTATCGAGAGAACAATGTGATTATGGACAAGCATCAGTGGATTCTTCCAGACCATCATCTTGAACTTTTAGCATTGAACTTCTTGAGCAGCTCCGTTGGCCCTTCTTCCATAGGCCCGTCACCTTTAAACTTCGGATCGACCATCGGCGTTGGCTTCCTCCTCTTGGTCTGGCTGCTTTCTTCGCCAAGTAGGCTGCGTTTTCGCTTTAAACCATCGCTCGAACTCGGTTTCCCTCGGATATGCCTGTGGCGATCACCAGCGCGGTGTTTTCGCTTTTCTGGAGACGTAGGAGCACTGAGTGCTCTTTCTGCGAACTGCACAGCTTCAGAGATGTCCGTCGTTTCCGATTCTAACATGGGAGATAGCATTCCGCCCGCCATTTTGGCGCCCTTACTACCCACCTTATTCGGATTGCCTGCTTGCTCATCGGCGTCCTTGGTCCTTGAAGTAAGGCTCGAGGATGTGCCATTCGTCTTGGGAAAAGCTGGCGATTTCTGGTCGCGTGGCTCAAGCTCCACCGAAGGCGGGCTATCCGTCGAGCGTCCGACGTTGTCAACGGGTGGAGGCACCTGCAATTCGGGGAAGACGGGTGGCCGAACACGCTCAGCACTCAAAATGATAGGCGCGAGATTTACACCGTGTGGAGCAAAGCTAAAGTTATCCGTGGTTGACGCGTCGGTATAAGGAAGGCCCCCCATATTTGTAGTCACGCTGGGAGCTGTAGAACTCGGTAGCCCTAGATCTGGGCGGACAGTGCTGGGAGGACTCCAGTGAACAGGCTGGGTACTCGGATAACCATTGTTCGATGTGCCAAGGATCGAAGGGGGCATCACTGTATGCTGCGGGACTAGTTGCAATTTTGATTTCCGATCCCCTTCCATCGCACAATGGGCCTTTGAATCTCGGCGGCGGAGCTGTTCAGTCTTCTGCATCTGTTCGGCTTCTTTCCATTCCGCAGGTGTCAACTCTATGCCATCCTCTACGTGGAAAGTCTCAGAGGGAGTGATTGAAATGATTCGGTTCTGAATACGGTCATCTAAGAGGCGATCTAGAATGATAGGATCTTGTCCACGGAACTGGCTGAGGTCTTCGTCTTCAAGTATCTTTGGCGGAAACAAATACGATCCCGCTCCCCGTAAGGCGCTTCGGTTAGGATTTTTCTTATCGACGACCCGGTTCGCAAGATGCTCCTTGAATATAGCTTGATTCTGGATTTCCTGCTCGAATGTACCACCAGCCGTCAGGCGATATACATATACAGGCTTCTGTTGTCCGATACGATAAGCTCTGCCGATAGCCTGCAGCTCCCACGCAGGATTGAAGTGTTCATCCAGGATGACAACGCGATTGGCACCATATAAGTTCAGTCCCGTACCGCCAGCCCTCGTCGATATCAAGCAAATATTGACGTTTCCCTCATTGAAGCTCTTTGTAATTTGCTGCCGCTTTTGTGCAGCTGATTTTCCGTCGATCCGCTCATAGCTTTGGTGGCTGCGAATCAGCTGTGCTGCTATGTAGTCGAGCGTGGAAATCCTATGTGAAAAGACCAGAACCTTCTCTCTAGCAGCGGCTGCGAACTTCAAGATATTCATCAATACCCGCATCTTGTTCGACAAAGACAACGCGTCCAGGGGCTCCGCGAGGGCCTGGAAGCATTTTTCACTGTCGTCAACGATGCGACCAAACGCGATCAGAGCCGGTGGTTCGGCAAGTAGTGCGGCGTCTTGGTCGGAGCCCTGAAGATCGTCGTCGAGGATATTTGGGTTGACAGGCTTCGCTGTAATCGAAGGCCTGGATTGATCCCCGTTGGCAAGATCAGCCTTTACAGTCGACATATGCTCATTGAAGCATTTTGGATGATTGCAAAGTAATTGCAAGACACCTAGCCAAGACCACAATGAAGTCTTCCTAGGTTCACGTTCACTGGTGGCTGAGCGAATAGAGTCTACGTAGATGCGGTAGACTTCTTCCTGAAGCTTGGTAAGGCGTACTTTGATCACGAACTCCATCTTGCCTTTCAAGGCGTCATGAAGAACAGAGTTATTAGCTCGATGGACCTTTGGTTCCATCTCGAGTTCAAGTGCTTTGAGCCTCTTGCGACTTTCCCGATACTGCGGTATGGTGCTCTCTGAATATAATCCCTCCCGTATAGGTTCCTCGTACGTCGCTTTGAACTCTAGATAGGTACCCAAGTAATTAGGTGCTATCCAATCTATAATAGTGTAGTACTCTTGAAGGTTGTTGCTCAGGGGTGAGCCAGTGAGAGCGATCCGACTCCTGGTTCTAATTTGATGCACAGCTAAATTAAGTTTTGAGCTCTTGCTTTTGAATGAATGCGCTTCATCGGCAATGACAAGATTAGGACGATTCAACAAAGCTTTCTTTACCCTCTCATGCTGGTCGTCATTCAGCGATGGCTTAATTATACTGCGATCCTTTCCCGTCCTTGAGGGATTGTGAATCAAGTTCTTGAATGTGTCATATCCAATCAACAGTATCCCACCATTGTCGCTCCAGGCGTGGATCTCGCCTAGGCGATCGAGGGGCTTGAAGGATACGCTGACTTTCCTGAGCTCCCCCATGCAATGCGTCGAATTCCTCGGCAACCATATGAGGAATTCATCCCACCAATTCTCCAACAGTGCTGGTGGACACAAGACAAGAGTGCAGGACTTTCGTAGTGGACGCGGTACCTGGTGACGTACATTTTTGCTTGGGGACTGGGCTGCTTCCGACAAGGTGACCAGCAATGCGATGGTCTGCATCGTCTTTCCAAGTCCCATGGTCTGGGCCAAGAGACAACCTTGCGGATCCTCTGGCTCCGCGGTGATTTCACGCCAAAGAAATTGCAAACCTTGCACCTGATGGGGCTGGATCTTGGCGCCATTACCAAAGTCAGGATTGAGATAGATGAAGTCTTGCTTCTCGAGTTTGCCAGGGTTGACAACTGCTTTCGAGGCGCTGGCGTTACTGGAATCCCTGGGTCTAATTCGTGACTTCAATTCCTCGCGACGTCGCCGCTCTCCGTCTTCACGCATGCGATCTTGTGCGGCTTGTCTCTTGCCTAGTGTTTCCTGGCTCTCTTGCACAACATATTTCCTCTTCCGGATGGGGGTGTTTTGATCTTCATCGTCTGTGGCTGCTCGGACAATCTTCTGTCGTTTCTTCTCTGGTATTGCACGAGCTAAAGGAATTGGCGGTGGGTGGTAATGATTCAGACAATCACGCAGCACATCGTAGAAGGACTCATAACCATCTTCATCTCTTAAGGTCTTTATCTTAAGATCGATATGTGAAGTGTTAAGGCCAGAAGGTTCTGCCTTCACAGGTATAGTCCAGCAGACATGCCACGAGGCAATCGACAAAAGGGCATCGGACGTTTCCTTGTCCATATTACGAACGCTCTGCTTGTACTCACGTATTCTTTTTAGCCCCAGAGTTATGTCAGAACGACATCGCGCAGGGCTGACCTTGCTTAAGTAGATTGATGCGCCGTTGCGCCGTGATGGAGGTGCATGAGCGATCATCCAGATAAGTAGGCGATTACGATCTTGCCGCTCTACTAGTTCAATAGGATCCATTGCCCGGATGCCATCCACGTCGCTGAGTGGTGGTAATACTTTTCTGACCATTGGAAACATCTCTATAGCTGTTGACTCTGCAGAATCGGTCTCAAGATTTATCACACTAGCAGGCTCTGGCTTGTGAAGCACCTTGAACTCCTTCTTTCGGCTTCGGCTACGCTGGAAGACGTCGCTCTCGTTCTCGCTGCTCTGAATAGGAGGTGTTTTGATTCCGAACAGCGATTTGGGATCGCTAAGTGGTGCCTTAGGCTCGACAGGGTCAGAGTCCAGAGTCAAATCAACGATAGCAGGCGGCCTTGAAGGACTTCTATGTACTGCCATTGTTGACTTCTTGAGGTCCTGAGTGCCTGGCTCTACTTTTGGCATGAACTCAGGCATCTCAGGGCTAGCATGCTTTCCGCCGCCAATGAGAGTATCAGAGTCCATGTTATCTTCGGCGTCTGCCACGGTGAGGTCATCATCGACGATGACAGGCTGGTAGTCGTCCGCATCAACGTTATCATCATCAATGAAGTCCTCCATGCTATCTTCGGTTGTTTCTGAGGTATTGGCATCAGTCATTAAGTTCTCCTCATCATCGTTCAGCACCTCGTCAGGGACTTGAGCCTTGGCATCTCTGGCTTTGCGTATTATAGGTAGAGGCTTCTTGGGCGGCTTGCGAAGCATCAACGTTGCTATCTTCCATCTGTAGTCTTCAAGCTCAAAGATAGAGTACTGCAAGCTCTTGCATTGCTTAATGATCTCGCTGGGTTTTGACCAGTCCTCTGCGGCGATCTCTTTCCGAAGATTGGTCAGACGCGCGTTGACTCTGTGAGTCTCAGCAATGAGATCTTTGACTTGGGCTTTTACATTGTGTTCTCGCCGAGATTTGACCCATAGTCTCCATGATTTCTGCTGTAATTTGGGTTTCTTCTTGACGTTCCACTCTTCTACAAATTGCTTGGTAGCAATGTCGATGGTCTCGTCAACTTTCTCGGCAGACAACATGCAGCTCTTTGATTTGCCCATAGGTCTTGCCAGCTCGCCCCGTTCGAGTTCCATCTCTTTCCATGTGTCAAACTCGTACTCACCTTCCGAGCCTGATTCACCGTAGAGGGGAAGGATCTCATCATGGGCATCCATGTACTTCCATTTCTCCAAACTTTTCCATTCAGGATCATCGCCATCATCTTGCGCAAGACTCGGGTCAGCGACATTGAAGACATTGCTTGTCTCCACACCTGAGGTTCTTTGAGCGCATGCAGAAGCGTCCTCTACCCACTTCGAACGATTTTCTCTCAAAGTGGAGACTCCATCAGGGGACCGGGAGAATATCGTCATGGAGAGAGGGTAGTGCTTCCTACCAATACGACTGGGATATGGGAGGATCCCATTACACTTACGTCCTCCTTGGCTCAATCTCAGGCTCTTACTTTGAAGATAGTATTTCATACGAGCATTGACGTACATAGAGAGACCTCTGCCTGAAATTGAACTAAGAGTAATCGTGAAGTTATCAGTTTCGCTAGATGCATCGGAGTGGTCCCCAATGTCCAGTCTAGACTCGAGTGGGCTATCACCATAGAACAAATCGTCAATGGGTAGAGGTTCGGGGCCAAGGTAAACCTGTTCTCTGGTTCTATTCGCTTTCCTCCCATGGGTCCGATGTAAGAAGAACAACGAGGCTTCGACATCTGAGATAGGTGGTGCCGAAGAATTGGCATTCTGTCCAGCTCGCTCTGATTCCACTTGATCCGGATGGTATAGCTCGGTATGATGCTCAGGTTGGGTCAGAAGAATGGGCCTCATCCGCTTTCGTCCATCTGCACCTATCAGCAAAGCACCTGGCTTCGCAATCTCCTCTTGGGCATCAGGGACCGATAAGTCAGCCTCTGTAGGCATGTTAACAGTGCGAGTTGCTTTTGACGGCTCGCCCTCCTGCAAAAACTGACTCTCAACATCAGTTTGGGCTATTGCATAGACCGGGTGAGCATCGTCCGAATCCTTCTGAAAAGTGCTTGGCGAGCCGAGAGACCCTTCCACTGCATTGGATTGCGCTTCAAAAGGCCCTGTCATCAAGAGAGCATCAACTGGGGAAAGCACCAACCGCCGTCTTTTCCTGCCTCCCTCGTCGATGACTATAGTCTCCCCTCGCCGAGGCTGCTCCTCAAGATGCATTACAGACTCCTTTCCATCCAAGGTCATGTCGTTGGAAATACCCAAGGCGTTGTGGTAGGCATTCATGTCACGGACCTCAGGTTGGCCATCTACAGCCTCCATGCTCTTGACGCCCAGTCCATCCACCATGCTCGAGGTCTGGAAATCTTGCCAATTCGGTTGTGGGAACGACGGAGCTCCGGAAGGAACACCAGGCTTCAATGAAGCCTGTATTTCTACTGATGGCCCAACCCCATTTTCGATCAATGGAAGACTTTTGGACTCGCCAGCCGGCGCCGTAGGAGAGTGCCAACTTCTGGGAAAGATTGGGTTGTAGCCTAATTGAAGATGTTTTGGAGATGGCAACAACGGAGTCCCAATGCGAGAGCCGGTACCCATACTTGGCGCCCTCCCCGTTGCTACAATGTACTGTTGGTACTGTGCAGATCTGTCTTGCAGAAGTCGAATCATGTGGTTGATACTAGCCCGGTGACCTCTGGACTTAATTCCCAGTTCATCCCGTAGGTCATTCGGTTTCAATTCGCACAACAGCGCAAGACCAGTAGTCCCGTCCTTGCGCAGAATGTCCGCCAATTCATTGGCGTTTGGAAGACACAGCGCAGGATGTGACTTAAGAATGGAGCTCTTTGGGTCTGTGAAGGCGGAAATCACCTGATCGACGGTCCAGTCCCATGGATCCTGTGTGGGAAACGGAGATCCCTCAACAGAGGGCTGTAGAAAAGGTATTTCTGGTGACATAGCAGCCTTTGCCTGGACTACAGGCAGTCACATCAACGTAGGCTAGGAGCCGCCAGGTATGAGAGCGAGAGTATTGCGGTGGAGGTAGATGATATCGAGATCTCATCGCTAATGAGAACTGTGGGTCAACAGATGTGGTCAATCACTGGTAACGAAGTGGAGGATACGCCGACGTGAAGTAAATCAGAGGGGAAAGTGCCGCGACCAGAACCTCACCTTGCGCCTTAGTCGTTTTGATGTTGTTGTTGTTTACTCAAGATGCTTCCACCTCAATCACTCCTCCCAGGCATCTGCATCAACAAGACCACCCTGCCTCTTCTGTCGCGTCTTTAACAAATGATCCATTGCCCATACCCCCATCACAAAGCGAATGATGATGGAGGAAGCTTCTTTATCGCGTCAAGGCGATTACAATTAGTGATATGGTACTTTACTTCACTGGTCGTTACTCCGACTTCAAGGCATATGCTTAAACTCCGCAACCTTAAGGCCGGGTAGCGCGCTTCGTACCGTAAGGTACTCACCCAATGCTAGGTACTCTGGCACTCTGGTTGGTTGTGTTCATGTATCGCATATGAAGTGAAGCTCTCTCCTAGAGATCAAGCACTGCTTACGCCAAGCAGTCCCACAGAGATTACAATGGCTGCGTCTATCTATCCAACGTATCCTCCCAATCTGACGCCGGAGCAGTTGGATTACCTGCTCTCAAATGCGAAAGATTGGTCAATACTCAATGGCCTTGCAGTGCGACCTTCTGAAAAATATATTTCCAAAGAAGTAGATCCATCAAGCTCTCTAGCCGTGACCGCTCCTGTCACTCTATTTCCCAGCCTCTTTCCTAGAGCATGTTTTGATGAAGCTCGAGCAATCCAATATGCATATAACGAACTCTATTCAATGGTTGCTAGAGACGAACGGTGGTTGGAGAAGATTGTAGAGGAGTACGTGTGCTCCGCTATTATCAGCGTGCATAGGGGATGTGTTCCCGATCTCGAGCATTAATGCTGGCAAAATCCTTGGTCCTCTCTAGCCAGAACAACGCTTGTTTCCCAACTGTGAAGCATCAAAACAGTCTCTGACTCTTGATCTGTAGACTGGCAGAGGTCGATGACTTCATTGCGAAGCTATGGAATGTTCATCTAGCGGTCAGGAAGGAAGGCTACGTGCAGGTAGTGCATATATGATTCCTCACATCCCTTCCACATTGCTACGAATGCTAATACTGTCCAAAAGTCATTAAGTTTAGGGATCTTCCGATCTGATTATATGGTGCACAAAGATCCTTTGGAGCAACAGTCCGAACCCAAGATCAAGCAAGTCGAATTCAACACCATCGCCTCCTCATTTGGCGGTCTTGCTGCCAAAGTTTCTGGCCTTCACAAGTACGCTTTTCCACCTGAGACCTACTGCTCTAAATGCGTTATAGACACCTTTTCTCGATATCTGCATTCCCATCGGACACCCCGCCACTGATCACTAGCTCATCCTTACCTACCAACCCTTCAATAAGTTCTATATCTCACGGACTTGCCCAAGCTCACAAAGTATACGGGACGTCGAAACACTCTCCTCACCTACCTTTGTGTGTCATATTCATTGTTCAAGACCCTGAAAACAATGTGTTCGACCAATACGCCCTGTCAAGTACTCTGCTCGAGCAGCACAGCATTCTCACATTTCGTCTTCCTTTTAACGACGTAATCGCACACACCAGTATCCCAGGGGATCAATTGTCACGGCCTTTGATATACAATCCTCCACACTCCCCAAACACACCTTACGAAGTGACCACGCTGTACTTCCGAGCCGGATACTCTCCTAATGAATATACCTCCTCACGGTCTTGGGATGCACGGCTACATCTCGAACGATCGGCTGCCATCAAATGCCCTTCAATCTTGACGCATCTTGCTGGTTCGAAGAAAATACAGCAGGTATTAGCAACGCCCTCTTCACCACAACTGGAGCGATTTCTTTCTTCGTCCCAGATTTCAGCACCATATATTGATCGTATACGCGCCACTTTCGCATCTATATATCCCCTAGATGAAACAACGGCAGGACAACACGCCATCAAGATAGCAACTGATCCAGAAAAGTCGAAAGGCTATGTATTAAAGCCGCAGCGAGAGGGAGGTGGAAATAACATTTATGGAGCGAAGATTCCACCTTTCATCAGATCGTTGGGAGATGACAGCAAGAAGTACAAAGGTCATATACTAATGGAGCTTATCAAGCCCCCTGCCTTACGAAACAGTATATTTCGGAACGGGCAGGTGATGAGTGGAGAAGTCATCGGAGAACTTGGTGTGTACGGGGTCTGTCTGTGGCATCACGGTAAGGATAGTATCGGCTCTGGCATACTGGAGAATTGGGAAGCCGGGTACTTGCTGAGGACAAAAGGAAGGGATAGCGAGGAAGGAGGTGTTGCAGCTGGCTTTGGTGCTGTGGATAGTGCCTGCTTGGTGGACGTTTAGCAATACCAATCGTTGAAATATCGAGTGAAATAACACGCACAGTATAGAAATGTATTGATGTTGGATTTTTGACGATAATAGCTATCAAGATTGCACAGCCAGATTGGCGGACGGTTCCGATGATGAGGCTCATTTCCCCAAGATATTGAAGCAATCATAACAGCCATCATCTCCCAACCCACCATACGGAACACGCAAGGCACGCTGAAATCTCCAGATATCTATGAGCGAGGAGAACCGTGAAACGCAATCAGCTCCTGCAGCTAGTTCTAGACCGCGCTAGCACCACAGCCAGTCAAATACCGTCTGAGCTTGCGAAGACGGCGACCTCCAATGCTGCCCACGATCGCCCTCGAGCATCAGTGGCGCGAGTCAAATCTCTGCGATCTGGCAATGTGACCAGATATTCTCGAAAAGGGACGCAGACCTCTCCTCGCAGGAGGTCGCGACCGGCTTCCTGGTCCGTTCTACAAAGCTCCAAGTCGCGACAGTCCAGTTTGTGGAATCCCATCAACTCTTCAGCAATCACCACTGCCCCTCCTAATACATCGCTGGCTGGTGCAGGTTCGGCCGTCAAACTCCAGGACCTCACTCTCCAATTGCGATCCAAACAGGGACACTCTTCGCCAAACCTGGGATACCTTCAGTGCAATATAACGCAAAGCCACAGTAGCCTTCAGGTCCAGATCTTTCAGGCTACGACCTCTCCCTCTTCTCCAACGAGGCCACTGGCTTACAACAAATCACCTTCTACAATAAGATCAAGAGAGATAAGCATCTCAGCTGTACCCACGGCCCCCACCATGTCCCCCCATCCGTCCCTCAACTCCGACGCGACCTCCAAACGACCTCCTACGCCTGCCAAAGATCTCGAATATGGTATTCCGGATCTACCACGTGCGGATGGCCGCTCCCGCACACCTTCCCGCCACACCCTGCGAGCGTCTCTCGCAAAATCCGATCTTCCCTGGAACCCTACACATCCATGCTACCCACATCCCAACCCACACATACCACTCGTCTCGCCACTACACGATACGACCCGCATCATACGTATACCGCGAGACTGGATGATAGCAGGCGACTTGGCACCAACTTTCAGCAACACCTACCCAGAGATCTTGGAGTCATGGGTCAGCGAAGCGGATTTTCGCATGCTCATCAAGAATATCAACGAGGGTCTCATAGCAGCCTTCTCGCCTTATGGATGGAGGGCATGGATGGATGCGGTGTTGGGCGTAGCGACGGGATGGATATGGGAGGATCTCGGCTTTGCAGGGGTCAAGAAAGGAGTGAGGGGTGTTGAGCAGATGATTGAGGAGTGGAATGGGCAAAGGAGGAACACGTTGGAGAAAGAGGAGGATGCGGAGGTAGTCAAGGCGATTCCGTTGAGGAGGACAGGGTATTTATGTCTGGATATTCAGATACCAGATCCGCACATTGGGACTGTGGAGGAAGAGGAAGGCATGGCCATGGGGACTGAAAGGTAGATGGGAGTGGGAGCGGGAGCGTGGGCGTATGAATACTTTTGGGGGAGCATTGCATTTTGATACCAATCATCGTTAATTGCGGAAATAGCTCAATACAATACTCAGCCTGTCTGTCAGACATTGCGAAACAAATCCCAAGACTCTTATCATGCTACAACACCAGTTTCATGTAGCGCAAGGGTGATAGTAGTCCCTTGCTCTCGACCGAAAACAGCAGTGGCAGCAAAAGAGGTAGGAAAGCACATCATCGTTGCTGAAGCGTGACGATCATGGCTGTAGATCCTTAAATCGCTACTGCACCAATTTGCCCCCACTACTTCTCAATCTATTATCAGGCAAGAATGACACGGATCCGTATATCCATTTAGAATTAAATATCTACTACTACGTAGTAAAGACCACGGCAATGGCATGTCGTCGACGTCGTTTATAAAAATAAATGATCAACAGAAGATCCAGGGTTTGGGTATACCATCCATGGAATTGCCGGACCTTTTATACCGTCGGCGCCCCTTGAAGCCGGCCCATGACGCCTTACCCCTTTGCGTAAAATCAATGTCTTTCCTCCCAAAAATGGAACGGTAGTAGACAATAGCTTGCGGAGACAACTCCAGCTTGAATTGCGCCGTGGCTCATGCTCGGTTTGCGAATTGTCGGTGAAGATGAAGATATCAACATACTACTACCACAATAACCATCACCGCGCTCGTGCACATGAAGTTGGGGGCGTTTCGAAACTTTCTCCACAAAGTCGCGCGCTGCTGGCGGCGGTGGGTGGAAATTACACTTGTGGGGTAATCTGCCCCGAAGTACGAGATGCAGACGTTGTTAATTTCCTCGACCAGCTCTGACTCTGGCATAAGATCCCCAATCAAGCATGGCTTCACCAGCCCAATCCCCGAAGCTCTCTGCATCCTTGCACAGTGGTAGGCTTGCAATCTCAGCATCAAACCTCATCGGGCATTTCGGGCTTTGTGATTCGCACAGGCATCCCGCCTTAGGCCCATGCAAGATTGAGAGGTTCTCCTCCAACTATCTTGGGCCCCTGCAAGTGTCTGATTTCCCTTCTGCAGTCTGGACGAACCCAGTCTGCTGGGCGTCACTATGCGTTGGCCGCTGTTCGTCGATCAGACTCAAGCTTCCGAACCCTCTTGCTCTGGTCTTTGATTGCGTCTTATGGAGTCTATGCCATAACGAAGTGATGTGGAGCATTGGTCTTCCCCATGTCTTACAATTATTACAAGCCTTGTTGTCAGAGCTTTTGCGTTACAAGGCTTCATTGCCTGAAGATTGCGGACCTGCAGACGTTGATAGACCGACCGCATGGAGGATATCATGAGCGGTAGCAAATGTTGAAGCAAAGTCGTTACTATTGCAAAATTTCCCACTAAACGGTGCAATCATGCGGGCTCCTTCGTTCCACACTGCCGTTGCAATCCTGTTTTTGGCATACAGTTGCCCGTCAATCGCGACAGAACCATATGCGGTCCTCCCACGTCAAGATGCGAGCTCGGCCTCAGCGGCAGCAGACCCAACAACACTGCCTAGCACCAAGACATCCCAATCACCTCGGTCCACCGATGAGCATACGAGCAGCTCCGCGTCAACGAATCCATCGCCATCGTCCAGTGGCGACGCTTTCAGTGCCTCATCCAAGCAAGGGACTCCGTCAGGAATATCATCAAAAAGTCCAGATGCATCATCAGCAGCTGCCACTACTTTCATTGGCGGAATGGCGACACCTATTCCCAAAGGCTCGCTGAATGTTACAAGTACTAACGTTACGATCATCGACGGCCTCCCAATACCACCAATGATCACTCCTGGACTTTCGATCGCTGGGGCCATTCTGATAGTGACAGGCACCTTTTACACTCTGATTGGCATCAGGACGCAATGGCTACACGTTTCCCTCTCCAGTGCCTACCTGGTCAGCCTAGCGGTCTCCGTCCTGATTATATATGTTATGCATCCGCCCATCTCGAAAGTTCTTCAAGGTGTGTACATCCTTGCTGTCATCTTGACAGGCATGATAGCTGGCGCTGGATCATTATTGTTTAAGGATGTCACAGAGGGGTTTGGCACTTTCCTTGGTGGATTCTGTCTCAGCATGTGGTTCCTGGTCTTAAGGCCTGGAGGCCTCATCACCAACGATGTTGGCAAGGTGATCTTCATTGCTTTCCTAACTGCCGGTGCATTCCCGTTGTATCTGAGCCACTACACTCGACCCTATGGACTGATCGGATCTACTTCATTTGCCGGAGCAACTGTTGTTGTCCTTGGCATCGACTATTACAGCCGTGCAGGTCTCAAGGAGTTTTGGCTACGCATCTGGGGTGAGCTCTCGTCAAGCCTCTGCAAAGTCACCCTGCTAATCGATGGGATCAGGTCTCAATGACAATTTGTTTCCTCTGCACTATCATCAAAAGTACCCAATCACCCGCGGCATCCGGGTGGAGATCGCCGCTATCATCATCATAGCACTGCTCGGCATAATGTCACAGATGAAGGTCTGGAAAATCGTAAAGCGGAAGCGAGAGGACAGGATCTCGGACCAAAAGCGAAAAGAGCATCAACGCAATATCTCCGACGAAGAGCGGGGAAGAGAGGTGGAAGCAGGCAATCGGCACGACCAGCCGTTGTGGGAAGCTCTACATGGTGGCAATGGCAAAGCAAAGGGCAAGGGAGAGTACTTGGACTCTGGCGTTGGGACCGATGAGCTGAGCAGTACCCGCAAAAGCTCGTGGGGAGATGTTCAGGAGTCAGATGCGGAGGGCATGGAGCTGCAAACCGTGCCAGAATCTCAAAATGGATCCGGAGGCAAAGGACGACTCACAGTACACGTTGCGCAGGACGACTTTTACGAAGTTTCTCTGGTGGGTGGCCAACGGACATCGATGGAAATCCCAGATATGGTTTCAAATGCCGAAGCTTCCAATCGTCTCGCCCCTAAATCTTCATCTACCAATCCGAGAGCCAACGACAGGAGCCAGTTCATTGACCCTGGACTGACATTACAGCCTTTGGTCGTATCTCCTCCATTCAGGATACCAGAATTGGATTCTGCAAGTGACGATGATGGCTCTTCGGTCGAAGCATCTGCACCTTCAGAGCATCTACCCTACCGCGGCTCCAAACGCCTGTCGAGCTCATCGATGGCACGGAAGCTTTCAAAGCGTTCCCGCAATAGCTACGTTGTAGGTAATACGTCTGAAGAGGTACTCATGATTCCTTACGCTGAGGATGATCGAGCCTCTTCAGTGGCAGCTACTCACGACGGAGTGTCCGATCATGGGGGTTCCGACGAGGTCTTGACGTATTCGAGAAGCCAAACTCCGATTATCGAGAAGGTTCTAGACGACGCGTCCCTCGAAGCCTTGGAAGCGGCAAGCGACAACAAAGCGGACGCCGATTTCTGTATAGCTAACGCTACAGCTCAAACCCCAGCATCGATAGCATTGCCAAGTAGTCGACCAGTGAGCATGGCTATTCAGGGACTAGGCGTAGTACCGAGCGCAACGTACGGACCGTCAGATAGATCTGACCAACGTGCTGAGCGTGTTCCTTTGAATGGCAACCTTCCCGTTGGCGGGTCAAAGGTCGTGACTGCTTACAGGACCAACGAATGGGCGAAACACCTTGATGGTGCAGATGTTCCTGATACCGACCAGCTTCAAGTCAGCAAAAGGCAATTGGGAGACCAACCACAGCATGGTGAGCAAGCTGCTCCTCTGGATGTCCGAGCCTTACAACAGACGCCCCTTACCGGAGAACCTGCTCCTATCATTACCGATTCACTGCGATCGTCGAGCCATACAAGCCTACCGTCATCGAAACCACGTTCCTCGACCTTCATGTCCAAGAACCCCTTTTCCAAGCATTCCAAACAGCAGCCATCACAGTCACAACCAGTCCTACACCCACTGACAGTCGCTAAGAATACCGAGCGAAATCCCTCCCAAGCCTCACTCGCCAACACGTCGAGAGCTTCATCCCAAACCTCTCTGGATAGTTCGGGAAGCCACACCGAAACCTATCGTCCACCCCTCCCTAAGTACCGCGGTTCCCAATCGTCCATTCCACCTACGAATCGCGGTTTCCGCAGTAGTAGCACCCCCTTGGCTACCACCCCTCTTGTCGAGTCCCCAATCGAAGAGGGTGTTGAGACCTCGTTTCCTCATACTAGTTTCACCCCAAACAACGCACATCTAATGTCCCAACGCGACCGTATCATCAGTAGCAAACCCTCTTCCACCTCTTTGCTGCGAACAAGCTATTCAAATGTAGCGCTGGATCAGCATCCCGCCTACCGCACTATGGAAGAAGACGACGACGACAACATAACCCTCGCTCAACGAAGGTCCCTCCTGCAGCAAAATCCCCAAGCAATACATCGATCCCCGTCCGGCCCAATATCAGGCGCCACAACGCCCCGCTACCCGTCAGGCACCTCCACTCCCCTCGGCGTAGGGATCAACCCCTACCGCTCCAGTTCAACCCCCCAACCCATCCCCATTCAGCGCGACTCCACCATCTCCGCCTGGCGCTCTTCTTTGAAACCCGATACCTCGGCACACTACGAGAGCCAAGCCATGGAAACCAGACGCGCCGATCTGATGCTGGAGAAGCAGCGTGAGAGTACGTCAAGGTTGGAAGGGCAGATCAAGCAGGGGGTAAGGGCTAGCGTGATTGATCAGGGGATGAGGAGGGGGGATATGATGGATGCGCATAAGGCTGCTATGAGGAAGATGCAGGGGGAGGCAAAGGTTTGACGGAGATGATTCGTCTGCACGTTTTTCGTTTGCCTTTGGTTGTCTGCATTTCCCACTGCGGTTTTCCCGGACTCTTTTTCTACGTTCCCTTCATTGTTTCCAGCCGGCGCTGCGAATCCTCGATCTCTTCTTGGCCCGCTCTTTGGGTTTCTGGCTTTCTGGCATTCTTGGGTTTTGTTTCCTGCTTGTTGACCGGCGATACCCACTCCTTACTGGCGTTTGGACAGCGGGGCAGGGAAGAGAGACAAATGAAAGAGAGGGAAAAGGAAACGAATAGGGCATCTATAAATTGTAATTAGGGCATACCATTCCATAACCATTCAAGAGGTGGGGTTTTGGGGTTTGGGTTTTGGGCAAGAACATAGAAGAGCGATCTCAAGACGCATGTTAGGAGGGGATTCGGGATGGACAGCAAAAGGGCTTGCGATGATAGTTTTGTTACGGCTGGCGATATATATATATAGGGTCCCCCAGGCTCTCCTTCTGCTCCCCCATGCTCCCGCCTTCGAAGGACTCGTCACATGCATCATCTCATGCAGATTTGCCCTCGCTGGCTTCCTTTGAGGTCGCGCACAGCTTCACTAACAAGCGCACTCCACGATGTCATTCTCTGAGAACGAAATCAAGGCTATGAATGCCGAGATCCAACATGTCTCATCAACAAAGAAGCTGCTAGCTAGACCTGCTTTGCAGCTTATGCTAGATCTCACCAACCCCTCATTCCCTATCTCGCCAGTGGAGCTTCTCCGCCAGTATCTTGCTCGCATCACGGCAACTGAATGCTTGGTAAAGGTATTTTCCACCATCTCAATCATTTGACGCTGTCTTACTATTGGAACTTTTTTATGATAATTCATAGATTACTGCGAGTGATACAAACATCTCTCAGATTGCCGAATTGTTTGGTCTTCATTTCGATATACTCTCTATGGATGCCCGGTGGATGCTGGCGGAAGACAGCATACTTAAGGAGCCTAAGATATTACGTACGTCATGTTATTATCTCGTTACAAGTAATCATACACCAGCTGAGCTGGATATATATATATATATGAATAGGGCGAAATCTCAATGACCTTCGTGACGCGTTCTATGAGGAGCAATCGGAGGCTACTTGCCGTATGGCAATTGACATCATCCTTATCCAATGTCGAAAATCTCTACTACTCAAATACAATGCCGCCAAGGCCAAAACCACTTCTCTTGCTACACTGTCGATCCCTCTAGGAGGTGCCCTTAACGCGCCTACCGAAACACCAAAAAAGCCTATCAAATTATATCCCGAACCCTCCATATCTGTAGAGATGCCCAACGGATCGATTCCAAATGGCAAATTCCTCGTTAGTGGTCGCGCTGATTGGGCGCTGGGATATAGCTCAACGGATGAAGATGGTACCTTACTTGTTGCTGTGGCGGCAAAACAGAGATCAGAGTTCAGCACCGGAGAGTCGCAACTCATCGCCTACCTTGCCATACTCCAGGAGAAGCGCCGCAGAGCAGGCAAAACAAATCTCGTCACCCAAGGCTTTTACAGTGATGGTACCCGTTTCGGTTTCGTCAGCATCAAGGATGATGGCACGATTGTGGAGTCTCCAACCTGGGATACTCGAGCTGAGGGAGGGTTAGGGATGGTGTTTAGCTTCATCGTTACTATGATTGAAACTGCCATGAAAAGTACCCCAGCCGCGACACCGACAAAGCCTGGCGTGCAGCTGCAGAAGAAGGCAATTCACAACTTCGATGATGAGGGTTGGTCAAAGGTATACAGATTAATGGACGAGAGCTTGGTGGTAGATGATGATATAGACGACGACGTGGATTAACCTATCATAATTATTCCGACCGAGTGCGCACTTCAACACCAGAAAATAGAGCACCTCGGCATGCAACTCACAGCTTCTGTATCAGTCCTATTCTATAATCTATCCCATGCTTCTGTCGGAATTCACACCCTCGGCTAGCAACGGGGAAATTACCTAGCTTTCCGAGCTTTCACAGGTTTACATAGAACACGCGGAACGCCGCAAACACCTCTCATGAGTGCTAGGTCTATACTAGAATAAGCTAAATAATGCTCTACAGCATCTTTTTACAGGAAATAGGAATAGGGCTGGACAGGACAGCTAGCTTCTGCGGATTTCTGTAGGGTATTTAGGTTTTCAGAGAGAGAGTACTCGGGGGTTTGGGATTGAGCGGAGAGAGGGAGTAGTTGGGGTGTTTGGGGAGGGGGTTTGGAGAAGGGATGGGGAGGGGTTTGGAGATGGGGGAGATGGGGAGATGGGATAGGTGTTAGGTGTTAGGATATTCTCCGTCGTATAGAAGGACGGAGATGCGCAGAAGATTGGTTCACAAATCCACAAAGTGTCCTGTTCCCTAGAACATAAGAAATAGGGGGTTGTGGTCTCTGTTTCCCACGAACTTTTTAAGAGACATCGGTGAACTTGTACTCGGAACTTCTGGCGTTAAGAGGTCAAGGCAGACAGGAACAGATATTCTGTATGTAATTTATATTTGAGATGTTGTGCTAGAATATTTACGTTGTTGGTCGATTTGCTATTTTCCTTCAGCAAAAGCGACTCTAGTGCAAAAGGGGTATCTTTTTTCAGCGGACAGCATAATTCATCATCCAGCGCCGGGGTATTGCCCAGAGCGGCATCTTCCATTTCCTTGCCTTTCCTTTCCTTCCCAGCTCTCATCATTACACCTGGTGCCTAACAGTGATCATTCTTTAGAAGGCCTTCTTCTGCCCTCTCCCCTGTACCCTCCTCTTCTCACTCCCGCTGCCCGATCTCGTGTCCCCTCTTCCTGCAGTTCTCATTTCCCTCTTAATCCGTTGGCCAATGTACCCCTCAATCTGAGCGATGCCACCTGCTATGACACTACCTGGGATGGAGAGGAGTTTCCATCCAATCTGGAAGGGTAGGTAGGCCATTGTCGCGATCCAGTTTACCGCCAGTCCTATACCTGATCCTCGTCTCTGCAGATTGGATTGAGACCAGCGTTCGGCCGCAGCGGCTAGGGTGATGGCGTCGCCCAGGCGCTTTTCCAATTCTTGTAGGCGAGATTCGGTCTGTAGGGACAGGACTGTAGTGCGCTTTTCGTAACGGCGAACGGCACGGTTGAGGGCGTCGAGATCGGGTTGGATGGCTTTTCGAGCCTGTGTGGTTATATCTGGCGGTGCGGATTTTGATGCGGTGCCATTGGAGGTTGTGGCTACGACGTGGGTTTCTAACTCTGTGAGGCGCGTTTGTAGGTCCTCCAAAGTGGATGGAGAGACCTGTTTGGAAGATGGCGAATGCGGGTTTGAGGCCAGAGCGCGTTGAAGGAAAAGCGTCCGTGCTTGAACGAGTTTTATGAGATGAGAGACAGGACGAAGTTCGGATGCGAGGAGGAAGATGGTAAGGTTGTAATTTGACACAAGACCTTCAGACGGGCGGGAAAGCTGGCCCCGGATATGGTGGAGAAGCCATGCTCCAGTCAATGGGGAGATGAAGCATGCACCGAGTGCGAGGAGCTCATGGATGCGGAGTTCCGATGCGGCGGAAGACTGAGATGAAGTCGTTGTAGCTGGCTTCTGAGGGGTGTCTTGGGTCTCTGTATTGCTTGGCTGTTTTTCCTTTTCCTCATCTTCACTCCCCTCCTCGATTATGGTATCCGAGGGATGATCGTCAGGGAATGACTGATTGTCTTCTTCGAGGATTGACTGCGCTGAGAGGTACCAATCCCTGCCGTCATGTTAGAAGTTACTCGAGATGAAAGATCTGCCCATCGACTCACCATGGTAATCTTACTGCCCAGTTCAGAAAGATTGCAGCCAATATCAGCAAGGTCATGTCAGTCACGACGACACTTCCATTTTGGAAGAACAGCCCTCCTAAAGCTGGCAGCAAGGCGAGGGCAAGGGGAATGGAATGCCAGTTCGACGGTTCATGGCTGGAGATGATGTTGGGACTCTTTGCCCGTGGAAGTAACAGATCATCGGTCGAGGATTTGATAGACTGCCTTGTGCTCTCGATTGAGTCTGAGAGATTGGAGCTTCGTCGAGGTCTCAACGGATGTGCAACCTCTGCGAATGCTGAAGCTCTCCCAAATAGCCTTTGACTAGAAGGGGACATGTTTGGTCTTGATGGGGACTTCACTGCAGACACACCACCTCCGTTCGTTGGTGAGTTCATTGTCCGTTCTTGAGGTAGGTATGACTGAGTGGAGAGAGAGGTGTGTACAGAGTCAAGGGCGGGAATGCAGACGATGCAAGGAAGTCATCACTGAAGATCACATGACATACACCATACACTGGAGCTCAGCACTGTGCAACATGATATCGGACTTTGGTCCGGGCCAGTCCAGCCCAATTGACCGATGACGAGGAGAAAAGTAATACTACGTGCCAATGCCAAGGTGGGCACAACCCACGCAGGCGCCAAACAGGAAATTGACCGTGTGCGCGAATTATGTAAGAATAATGCACTTGTTCGTGCGGCTCCTTCCGCGACTGGGATGCCAAGCTTGGACCGAGGGACCTGCATTGGCGCTGAGGCTCTCTTCAACCAACAACATCACATATGGAATCCTCCATCGCCCTCCTCCCTTTGCTGGAAGTTCTTGGGTCGTTGTCACTTCGACTATCCTCATACGGCTCCGGGAATTGTGCAGCATGAGCGACCAAGTCAGAAGGCCTCTGTCACGGCATGATGCAGACGGAGCCATCTATGCCGCAAGAGCCCGGTTGGTCAAAGTCCTCCATGCCACACATGGCTGCAGTTTGCCTACAGATCGGGTACAAGGTCTGAGCACTTGCATGGCATTCATGCAATTCGTCGCCCTTTCTGTGCCCTCGAGTTCACTCCAATCTGCGTCCATCAATAAAGTCCTGCAATGTCTTGCCTATTGATACCCGAAAAGAGAACCGCACTTTTGCTGGGCTTCTTGAATATGCCCACTTCACCTGCTTTTCTCAACGTCAATAGCTGTTTGAGCTGGTGTATAAGTCATTTGTCAATAACATCCACTCAATCGAGCTTCATGCAGTTGACGGACTTTCTTCATATGCTGCTTGTTTTCCAACACTCTATCTCTCTTTATTGGACGCGCATTCCTACATATCATTGCTGTTTCGCCTTCCCCTTCAGACTACGTATATGATATCCCGTTGTGCAAGCAAACACTCCTACCGTCGACATCCTCGTAGCCAAACTTGGTCGTCCCCTATCTATGTTTATATTACAAGCTGTTGAGTCGCAAAGCTGACCATAGGGACGCATTTGCGACTTCTTATTGAAGATCTCATCAGTCCGCGTCTCAACCTGCTGCTCACATGAGACCGAGACTTGTGGCGCCTTCTTCCATCATACAGACTAGCACAGTATCGCCACTTCAGCTTTGGCCTCAGATTGTCCCTACAGCCGGTCTGGATCTTTATCTGTGCAGGACTCACCAAACATTTACTTCGTACTATTGATCATACTCACCTTCATACATTTACCAACTATCAGTATTGTCATCACATACACAGTCTCAATCATCTTTCAACAGCATCAATATCCTGCATCACCCTCACATATCTTTATCATGGCTCAAGCAAACTTTCCAGTCTACTCTACTGCCGTTGCTGTCCCTGTACTGGCCCTCATAGCATTCATCATCGACATCCCTCCTCTTGCCTGGCACATCAGGAACCGCAACCTGGCAGCATCGGCTCTCGTGGGCTGGGTCATGCTGTCCAACCTCATGAACTTTATCAACGCCCTCATCTGGCCTACGGACGATATTGCTAACTGGTGGACCGGCTCTGGGCTTTGCGACGTTGAAGTCAAGCTCATGATTGCTATTACCTTTGGCTTCGTTGGCTCTTTGTTGTGCATCATGCGGAACTTGGCCAAGGTCTTGGACACGAAGAGGACGATCCTCAGTCACAGCCGAACAGAAAAACGCAAAGAAAACGCTTTCGAATGCTTGCTCTGCTTCGGGGGTCCCGTTTACAGCATCGCTGTCCACTACATCGTTCAGCCAAGCAGATACTACATCTTTGCAATCTCCGGCTGCACCACTTCTTATGACAACAGCTGGCCAAAGCTAGTCTTGATCTTGATCTGGCCCCCACTTCTCAGCGTTGTGGTTGTGTACTACAGTGGTGAGTACACCTTCCTATGACTAGTGGAATTGTGGTTAATTCAATTAGCATTGGTCATCATACGTATGCACAGATATCGACGAGATTTTTCGGAGATTCTAAGCTCCTCCAATTCGAATATGACCAAGTCTCGCTTCTTGCGGTTGTTCCTTCTGTCCATGACACTCATAGCCATTATGTTACCCACTCAGTCCTATGTTTTGTACCGAAACTCCATCGTTCCCTTAGTCCCCTACAGCTGGGAGTCGATACACGGTCCTGGATGGAGCGAGATATTCCTCGTACCTGCTGGTGGAGTCGTCATCTTTGATCGTTGGGCACAGATTGCTGTTGGTTTCGCTGTCTTCCCTTTCTTTGGGCTCGGTCGAGATGCAAAAAAGCTGTACCGCCGAGGGCTTCTCAAATTGGGTTTTGGGCGACTGTTCCCCAGTCTGCACCGCGAATCATTCACCAGTGCTCAACAAGGTTCTTCGACCAACAATCACGCGAGATCTTTCAGCAACCGCACGCGTCTTTTCTTTCACAAGAAGCAGTCTTCGGGATCGTTGTTTTCCCTGTAAGTGCAATAGCTTTCTTAATTCTAACATGGAGCCCCAGATTGATGATTCTCAGGCATAGTCACAATCATTCCGTCCCCCCATCTATCGCCACTTTGTCGCCAGCCGAAACGCAGAGAGGCTTTGCTCCACTGTCTACCATCTCCGAAGCTGAACGAGGAGGCCTTAACAGCCCGAGCAGACCATCGAACCGTATGATGCAGAAGCCAGGGTCGTTCATGGGTAGCGGCATCCAAGAACCGTGGCTGGACCGGCTTATCTACACAGAACTGCCCGGCTCGCAACCGCCAGCACGCCCAAGCAAGACAGCAGCTCCACACGGACTGGGGCTTTTTGGAGCGGATGACCAGTCAAGACTCTAGAGCTGGCACTTTTCGATGCGGAGGAAGGACTCTCAGATGACTTTTGTGGCATACTCGGTGCTGGATTGCAACCATTTGGGTTGCGCAAAGGAAACCAGAACACGCAGTGCAGCCTGCCAATGGCACAAGGTCATGCCGTTTCAGGAGTTGATGGGGAGTTTTCTGAGGTTTCTGAATGGGAGAGACATGTATTTCTTTGCTTAATCTTATGGCGATTCACATAGCACTTTTGATGTCGCGAGGCTATCTATAAAGACAATTGCAGCCCATAGCAGACAGCCATGGTACATAGCACAAGACAGCTTTTCCTACGCGTACATCCAACACAAGACTGCCCATATACCTAAATGCTCAAAGAACGAGTAGTCGCTGATAAGAAAGATGATCTGGCTGCTCACACTCAGGCATATGCTGCAACATGATTGGCCGACGCCCCGAAAGCGCGACTAGCCTCCCCTTCCCATCGCGAACCCTCACAACACAACAACCACATAACCTCCCATCATCAATCCCCACCATAGATAACACCATCACCACCATCTACCCCACAACAAACCAACATGTCCATCCGCCCATCCCTCATACGTCCCCTCCTCCGCCCCCTCACCTCACCCCCCATTCTCCAAACCACGAAACCCTTCACCCAAGCAAAATCCTTCACAACAACCCCCCACCCCCACCTCGCCCGCATGACCATCGTCGGCCGCCTCGCCGACGCCCCCGAGATCCACGCCACGGCCTCGGGCCAGGACGTCTTGCGGTATGCGCTCGGCACGAGCCATGGACCGCGGGATAACCGGACGACAAGTTGGTGGAAGGTGGCTTGTTTTGCGGGGGAGGGGGGGTTGAGGGATTTGGTGTTGGGGTTGGGGAAGGGGTGAGTTTTGTTTTTGTTTTGTTTTTTTGTGTGTGGGTTTTGGGGGTTGGGTTTTTGGGGGGGGGAGGGGGAGTTGGAAGGGGAAGGGGGGATGGGGAGATGGGGAATAGGGAGGTGGATGGAGGAGAAGGGGGTGTTTGGAAGGGAGGGATGAGGGGGAGATGGGGGAATGGGAGCTCTGGACAATCTTCCGTGCGACCGACGGCGCTGACGATGGGTGTTGGTGCATTACAGGTCACTGGTTTACATCGAGGGGGAAGCGAGTATGAACAAATTTACGGCAAAAGATGGATCGCCGCAGCAGAGTTTGAGTATTGTGCAGCGTGAGTTTATCCTCCCCTTTTTTTTTCTACCATTGGGACTTGCTGATGTGTTGTGTTGTGTTAGGTACTCTGGAGGTGCTGGATAAACGGGATCCGAGGGGGGAGGGGGAGGGGGTGGGTGAGTGAGTGAAGTTGTGAGGGGGAGGGGAAGAGGGGAGGGGGTTAAGAGGGAGGAGGGGATGGAGGTTGAAGGGGAGGTGTGAGGGGAGGGGGAGAGGAGGGGGAGGTTGGAGGGGATGGGAGGTGGGTAGGTGGGAGGGATGGATGAGTGGATGTGAGTGTATAATACCTCTCGGTCGATTTGGTGTAAATGGTAGCGCAGGAGAGTTATGTTTCAACTATAATCATATGGTAATTCTCACTCTAGGTACAAGTACCAACATCCCATCATCAAGACTTTGCAAACCCGGGTATCTCTTCTCGTAACTACCATCATAACTGGAATTTCGTCCGCTGCTTCTCCAGTCGCACCTTCCACTCCCATTCCTGCCCGCTGCCTCGCTGTACACCTTTGTCCACACGTCGCAATTTCATCGTGAACCGCGGCCCGAGCTCCTGCAGGCCTGTCCTTATACCTTCGACGCCTTTTACTTCTTTGCCGTCGGGGGTGGTGACGGATTTTTCGGTGGAGCGTTTGGGGCGGAAGATGTAGCGGTGGCGTCGGATCTGGGTGGGTGGGGTTAGAAGGGGGCGAGAAGAAGATT
>JAABUR0100001915.1_pt1 | contig 34602 bp, 33 predicted proteins | sample 5560091 | NCBI WGS metagenome assembly JAABUR01 (sample SAMN10711879, study PRJNA513375) | rock metagenome | isolation source: Antarctica rocks | place: Antarctica: Victoria Land, University Valley sud | reverse complement strand
GCCGCAGTTGCAAGGTGTGCCGCTCGGGGGAGTCGGGGTCGACGCACGCATGCAGCGGGAGGCCCGGCTGCCACCGCTTCACCGGCACGAACTGGTCGTTCGCGTAGGTCGTGCCGCCGAACTGGTACGTGTAGTCGACCCGGTAGCCGAACCGGCTGACGGAGCTGGCACGACGCTCCTCGGTAGCGCTGAGCACGGAGACCTTCACCTGTTCGTCGAGGTCCGCCTGGTCCGGGCTGGTGGCCCCCAGCAGCCAGAACAGGCCGATCACGACGACGACAGCGGCCGCGAAGAAGAGCCCGATGACGAGGAGCGCCTTCACTCCGGCGGTGTCCAGGAGTGGACGTGGATGTTCGTCGTGACGGCCGATGCCATCTCGCGGCCGTGGGGACTGTCCGGCACCAGTGCATGAATGACGTACTGGTAGCGGGCTCCGTCGGTCGTCACCACCAGGTGACTGCGCACGGGATGGCCTTCGCGGAGACCGTCGATGGTGGCCGCCGCTGAGGCGTCGGCGCCCGACACATCCGTGGGCAGGTGGCTGATGCTGCTCTCGTGATCCGCATCGAAGACGTCCGCCACCTCGCGGACCTCCCAGTCGAGATGACCCTTGATGCCTGCTTCGGTGACGAGGCGCGACTCCCGCACCGCCACCGAGAGGCTGATGAGCTCCCCGCCGTCGCCCACCCACTGCCACAGGTGACCGTTCGTGCCGGTGAACTGGCGCGGCGGGAACTCCGGCGCGTCCAGGGTCACCGGACCGAGCTCGGTCCTGATGAGGCGAGTCATCATGATGCTGATCCTATTCGGTCGTGTCAGCGTTGATCGGCACGTAGTAGTTCGTGCCCGGCTGGCGCACCCAGATCTGGTTGGCCATCTCGACATCGGCGCCGTACTCGACCTCCGCGCCCTGCCCGAACACCTTGTACTCCTTCTCCTCGGACGCGAGGATCTCGGTCGTCGTCTGCCGTACCACCACTTGACCGTTGTCGATCGCCAGGTCGGCTGCCTCGTCGAAGTCGTGGGCCTGGACAGCCGCCACGATCTTCTCGTAGCCGGGGTCGTCCTTGGTGATCTTGAGCTCGACGTCGACTCCCTGAGCCGTGCTGGTGTTGGGGATGTTCACACCGAGCTTGTCGTTTGCTAGGGCGGCATCCATGGTGCCCTTGAGAGTGAGCTCCTGGAAGTCCTCGTTGTCGTCGAACTTGATCTCGCCCTCGAGGCTTGCGCTGCCGGAGTACCCCGAGTCCTTGTCGCCGAGCGCGGCATCGATGTTGGCGGCGACCTTGACGCCGTACTCATGCTTGACGAAGTCGTAGTAGGCGTCGAGCCGCGCCTCCGCCTCTCCGTCTGCATAGGCGTTCTCGAACTCTGCGCTCGCCTTGCCGTAGACGCCACCCTTGAAACCGGTGATGTCCTGCCGCATGACGTACTCGGCGACGTTGGCGGCAACAGCATCGGGGGCGTGGGGGAGGTCGCTCCAGCCGAGGTCGAACGCTGCGTCGTCGAGACCTTCGAGGAACTTCTGCGCCTCGTCAGCAGAGTCGAAGGTCAGCTCGAGCTCCGTGGTCAGTCCGGCGGAGGCGTCGACCTCCGAGCCGGCGACGGAGATCTCGCGGCCAAGGCCGGCCTCGAGCGCCAGCCGCATCACGACCGTGCCGTCAGCCATCACGATGTAGGTGGCCTCGGCCTTGCCCTCCGCCTCCCAGCTGGCGAACTCGATCTCGGCCTCGATGTAGGCGCGAAGCGTCTTGATCGCCACCCCGTCGGCGATCTTCTCCAGCTCGTCAGGGCTCAGCGAACGCAGGTCGTACGGGAGCTGCTCGATCTTGACCTTGTTGAAGTTGATGCTGGGATAGATGACGTTCGCCCAGCTCGGCAGCGCGCCCGCCTGCCAGAGGCTGAGGATGTCGGACTCGTTGGGGCCACGGTCCAGCTTGCCCGCGATGTCGTTGCCCTGGTCCTCGATCCACTGCTCCAGGCGGTGGTACTCCGCGCGCAGCAGCCCCTGGGCGTGCTGTCGCTTGGCGCTGACCGCCGCGTCGTGGTCAGCGTCCAGCTTGTCCCGGGCGTCCTGGTCGGCCCCGAGCGGGTACGTTGGCGAGCTCACTCCGAACGTTGACGTGGCAGCCTGGGTGTACTCCTCGTTCAGCGTGCGTGCCGAGCGGGGGTCACCGCCTTTGGTGTCGTTGAACTCGTCGATACGGTCGCCGAAGAGCCGGGTGCAGGCGGATGCGTACGTCGCCTGGTTGAAGATGTCGCTGTTGGTCACCATCAGACCAACGGTCGATCGCGCCGTCGCCGTCGCGAAGATCCCTTCGATGTTGTCCATGAGGCTGGTGTAGTCGCTCACCGCCTCTGTGTAGACGTCACGGACGCCGGTCATCTTGGTCATGATGGTGTCCGCGGAGCTGTGGACTGTGGAACTGGGGGCTTTATACGGAGCGAAGGGTCCGGCGGAACTTCCGCCTCCACCGTCGTGCGCCATCGTGTTCTCACCTCATTGGTCGAGTTCGGCTCGACAAGAAACTAGCGAGCCTAGGGGTCACGGCGAAGCAAAGCGCGCCAAACAGCATTTCTCACCGCCGTGAACCCGACCCGTCGTACGGTGTCTCGAGGCAACGACGTGTCAAGACGTGATGAGGAGCGAGTGACATGAACTTTTTCGCCGCCGACACAGACGGTGTGCAGCAGACCGGCAAGTCGGTCTACGGCCGTGAACCTGCGGCCACCGCGGCCGTGACCTCCCTCCTCAACGCGTACGACGACGCGGCCGGCAGTGTTTCCCATTCGAAGCTGCGTACCGCCTTGTCGTCATTTCGCGACCGCAACCAGAAGGGGCACCTGCAGCTGCCGCACGAGATCAAGCGACTCGGCGCCAACACGGCGAGCGGCGGTGCAACGGTGGCGGATGCGCAGAACGAGTCGACCGCCGTACAGCAGCAGTCCGTGGTCGCCGCAGAGCACACCTCGAGCCAGCTGAACCGGCCGCTAGCGCCCTAACAGCTGCCGTCAGCTGGTGAGGTCGACGGAGCTGGCGCAGATCTGCGCGACCGTGAAGTTCTCGCTGTTGAAGGTCACCATGTCGCCGACGGAGACGGTGACGTCGGCGCCTGCCGGGTCGCCGTCGATGACCGAGATCCCTGCTGTCGGTGGGTCAGCGTCGAGCTGTATCCCGGTGATCCCGAGCCGCAAGCCCGGTTTCACGTTGTTCGCCGCGCCGGACAGCAGATGCACCTCACCAGGCTCCCCGACGCAGTCCGGGGCAGCGGTGGACGTGGCCGTCGGCCGCTGCGGCTCAGGGTCGCTGCTGTCGCATCCGGTTGCGGTGACCGCCAACACCGCGAGGACGGCGCCGGCCGTGAGCCGGCGCCTGCCGGTCACGACGGGTCGCGGCGGCAGAGCGTGACCTTGCGCCGGCTGATGTGAGTCACGTCGTACGTGACGGTTCCGACCAGAACCGGATCGTTGACTCTGCGCCCGGTCGTGGCCCCGGTGCCGTTGACGTGTACTCCGATGGTCGCCGAGGACTCGTCTGGGGCGACCCCGTGGATGCCGAGCAGGTAGGTGGTGCCACCGCTGCTGATGCGGGTCGGCACTCCACGCATGAGACGGATCTCCGCGGGAATGACGTCTTCGGTCAGTGTCATGGCATCTCCAGCTTCTTGCCGCTCTGGAAGAAGTCTTCGAACTGGTCCCTCGTCACGGTGACGTCCTGTGCATCGCCGCCCCAGGGGTTACCCAGCACGATCTTGTCATTGTCGTCTCCTTCGACGTCGATGACCTCTTTGACATAGAACTGGTGCTGGGTGACATAGCCGTCCGGTGGGTCGCTCGGGACGTCATCGTCGGAGTAGGTCGACACGAGCACCGGTCTGCCGTCGTCCACGAACGCATCTTTGACGTCGTCGAACTCTACGTCGACCCCGTCGGCATCGTGGCCCGTCACGTACGGAGCGCCGTTCTCGGCGTTGTCCCACTCCAGTCCGGCGTAGTTGCCGTTGTCGGGCCGGTCGTAGTCAGGGTCGCCGTCATGGTCGACGTGGGCTCCACCGTCGTCGTCGGTGTAAGCGAGCGCCAGCGCCTTCTCGTAGTACGTCACCCATGTGCTGCCGTTTTCTCCGCGGGCTCCGACCGGCTGCCCGTTCTCGTCCAGCACCACCTGGTCGGTCACGGTGACGTCATGGGGGTTGCCGTCCTTGTCGTACACGACGACCGTCACCGTGCCGTTTGCGTTCTCGCTGACGTGTTCCCCAGGAAGGTTCGGGTTCTTCTGGGTGGCCGCGATGATGTTCGTGATCATCCAGCAGTCTCCGAAGGAGCCCTGCTGGATGTTCAGGTAGTTGTTCGTGGCGTCGCCGTCGTCGGTTCCGAAGAGGGGACCGGTGGGATCGCCCCAGTGCCAGCCGCTGGCTGGGTCGTCACGCTGGGGCGCGTGGCCTTCGATGTAGCCGTCGGTGTGCGTGAAACCTGGGTTGAGGTCCGGGACGGCTGCGACGACCTTCATGACGAGATCCGGAGACACCTTGGACAAGATGTCGTGGAACGCGTCGAGCCGCAGCCACGGCCCATCCTTGCCAGGCAGCCTGTTCTCCAGGCTCTGGACGGCCTTGAGCCGCGCGTCCCAGGCGGCGATCTGGTCCGGCGTGAGCAGGCTGACGAGCAGTGACAGCTCTTCCGGGGAGGCCGCGTCGAGGTTGCCGAGCGTGCCGTGCATCTCCTTCAGGACGTCCATCGGGCTGGTCGACCCGCTGGTCATGGTGGCGTAGAGCGACGCGATCCGCTCGGCGCTGGTGCCCGGCGGCAGCATGCCGAGCCGCTGCAGGTTGGCGACGAGCGTCGCGATGTCGACCTTGTCGACCTCGATGCTGGGGAACAGCAGGTTGATCTGCAGCGGCAGCAGGCCACCTTGGTACAGCTCGTTGAGCGTCTCGTCGCTGGGGTCCTTGTTGAGCGTCGTCTTCGCTTCGTCGGCGTTGTCGTCCAGCTCCCCGTCGAGCTTGTGCTTCTCGTGCTTCAACCGTTCCAGCAGGGCCGTCTTGGCGTGGACGACGGCGGTGTTGAAGGAATGCTGCTTCTGCTCGAGGGGAATGCCTGCCCCGTGCATGAAGTACTCGTCGGCGTCCACGCCGAACGAGCTGCCCGCGGCCGCCTCGTACTCCGCGTTCAGCTTGTCGATACCGGCGTTGTAGGTCTTGACGTCGGTAGCCCACTGCAGCAGGGACGCGCTGGAGACCAGACGGAGGCGGGAGATCTGCTCGACCTTCTGGTACGTCGGGTCCATCAACGTCTCGATCGGTGCCAACAAGATCCCGCTGAGGCTGCCGTGCGCCTTGCGGTGCTGCGCACGGATGTCGCTCTTGAGGCCGTCGAGCTTCGAGATATCGCCCAGGGCGTCCGTGCGCTGCGCGAGGATCGCATCGGGGGTCGCCTTGTAGGGCTCGAACAGGGTCACCCGCGAACCTCCCGTGCACTCGGTTCTTCGCTGCCGCCGCTGACATTAGGGCTGTTCGGGGTCACGGTGAGCCGTTCGCGTCCTAGGCTGCGCACTACGTCGACGAGACAGCGGCGACGGAAAGGTCAACGGACAGGAGGGACGATGTCGTTCTTCGGCTTCGACCCCGACGGGTTGTTCTCGGCCGGAACCGCCTTGGGTCGCCTGGATCCCCACGCGGCCAGCATCGCTGACCGCGTGCTGCAGGGCTACTCATCGGCCGCCGCCGTCGTCGTGCATCCCGTCCTCCGCGACGCCTTCAAGGCGTTCGGTGACCAGCACTCGGCGCTCCACCACTCCCTGGGACCCGAGGTGCGCAAGGCCGGCGCCAAGCTCGCGGACGGCACCAATGCCCTGAGCGACGGCCAGAACGAGTCGACGGCCACCCAGCAGCGCAGCCTGGCCGCCGCCGAGCTGACGAGTGCCGAGGGCGCTCCGCGGCTCTAGTACCGCGTCCGGCAACCCTTGCCCGCTACGCGCCGCCCATGATGCACGCTGGCGGCGTTGCCGAAGCTCGACAGACGACCGGTCTGCCTTCGCATCGGCGCCTTGCCATCGCACGCCCTGGACGACGCTCGCCAGGGCAAACCTTGCCTGCCGCGGTACTAGCTTGTCCGCTCTGCCAGCATGATGACCCTCCGGCGTTGTAGCGTGCTTCGTGTCGTCGGCAATACGGTCGGCGGGATGTCGGAGAACTCCCTGGAGGAGAAATGTCGAACAACGCAGTTGGTCTAGAGCAGGTCGGTGGAGTCACCAACGCTGCGAAGGGCATGGTGGAGAACGCTGACTCCAGAGTTCAGGCCGCCAAGACCTTGCAGGGTGTCTCGGAAGCGACCAACGGCCGGATGGTCGGTCCCGCGGGTGACTTGATGCGTAACGTGATGGACACCCACTCGGGTGCCTCCGGTGTCGCCGGGCAGCACGGAGCGCAGGTCGCCGGTAACTTCGCCCAAGGTGAGAAAGCCGTCGTGCAGGGCACGGTGGACAGCGCCCAGCAGCAGAAGACGTCGGCCACCGACGCCGAGTCCACCTTCAGCCAGCTCAACCGGCCCATCGAAGCCTGACCGGCTCCCACCTACTTGAGATAAGGACCTACGACCATGAGTGGAAACAAAGTTCGTCACGACTTCGCTGCTGGTGAAGAGACCATCGGCGCTACCGGTAAGCACCAGGGCCAGCTCTCTGAGGCACGCGACGAGAGCTCGTCGCTGCACAAGAGCAACCAGGCAGCACTCGGCGAGGACGTCGCCGGTTCTGACCAGGTGGCTGCGATCGCCCAGACGCAGTTCCAGCGCGACAGCACGAGCATCGACTCCGCTGGCCAGATGCTGAAAGGCAACCAGCAGAGCCAGGAGATCCAGCAGTCTGCTGCCCAGAGCGCGACCAAGTTCTTCGGCAACCGCGGCTGACCGTTTCACCTGCATCCTCGAGGAGGAGCCTGATGAGCTACTACGGCATGGACACCGACGCCGTCCAGTCCGCCGGCAGGGGCGTCTTCAGTCTCGAGCCGGAGGCGAACACCGCGGTCCAGGGCGTGCTGAACTCCTATCTGGACGCATCGGGCACCGTGCACCACCCGCTCGTCAGCCAGGCGATGTCGAAGTTCCACGACACCCACCAGAAGGGTCACCTGGCTCTTCCGGAGGCGGTGAAGGCACTGGGCTCCGGCACCGCCAACGGCGGCGCGGCCATCGCCGACGGCAACAACGAGGCGACTCAGGTGCAACAGACAAGCCTGGGTCACCAGCAGACGTTGGCGCGAGAGGTCAATCAACGACTCTGACGCTCGACACCACCTGAGCAGGGGCGTAGCCGAACCGGCTGCGCCCCTGAGTCATGTCCTAGTCGTCGCTGTCGTCGCGCGCGGTCTGGACCTGGCCGGCGAGGCCGTTGCGGTTGGCGTACAGCGCGCGGCCCACGGGGAGCCGAGCGGCGGTGACACCGCCGATGACCCGGCCTTCCATCCGGTCGCCCGAGAAGATGAAGCCGGGGACGCTGAGGTCGGTGAGCCGCTGCACCATCGGCTCGAACTGGGCCCGGGCGAAACCGCCCATCCGCCGCGACAGCACGAAGTGGAACCCGAGGTCCATACCTTGGGCGAAGTAGTCGATCAGCGGCGACAGCGGGTTGCCTGTGGACGTGGAGACCAGGTCGTAGTCGTCGACGACGAAAAGCACCTCGAGACCCTTCCACCAGCTGCGCTCCCGGAGCTGCTGGGACGTGACGTCCTTGCCTGGGAGCCGCTTGCGCAGAGAACCGGCGATCTCCGTCGAGACCGCCAAGGTCTGCTCGTTGTCGGTGGAGTAGGCAAGCAGGTACTCCTGGGGAACCACGTCGAGGAGAGTGCGTCGGTTGTCGACGAGCACGATGCCGAGCTCCTCGGGTGACTTGAGCGACATATAGCCCTTCAACAGCACCTTCAGCAGGTTCGTCTTCCCCGTCTCGCCGTCACCGAAGACGAGCAGGTGCGGCGAGCTGCCGCCCAGCAGGTCGACCGACGCCGCGCGCAGGTTGCGGTCGAGCACACCGACCGGGATCTCTGGGTACTCCGGCTCGACCGGGGGCAGCTCGCTGAGCTTGACCTGCTCGGGGAGGACGCGGACCCGAGCCACGGCGCTGTCGGGCCATTTCTCCGCGAGCGCGGCGATCAGCTGCTGCTGAGCCTCCGAGAGGTCGTCGGCACTTGCGCCGGAGTCGACGCGCGGCAGCGCCCCTTGGAAGATCAGGCCTGGCTCGACAGCCCCTCGTCCCGGGTGCTCCTTGGTGACCTGCTCGGCGATGGCGCGGCCGAAGTCGGTGTCGAAGGTGTCGTTCAGCCGGAGCTCCACTCGGCCACCGAACGCGGGCTGCATCCGCATCCGCACCTCCATCGACTGGCTCACGGTGATGACGACGTGCACGCCGTAGTTGAGGCCGCGCGCGGCGATGTCGGCGACGGTGTAGTCGAGCGAGTCGTACTCCTCGCGGAACGAGCCCCAGCCGTCGACGACCAAGAAGATGTCGTTCGGCGCGGACGCCGTGATGCGGCCGGTCGCCTTCGCCCTGCGGAACTCCTCGATGCTGGACACCCCGTGCTCGCGAAACATTGCATCGCGACCCTCGAGCTGGGTGAGCACGTCGTTGACGGTGCGGTTGACCCGCTCTGGGTCGGTCCGCGGCGTGACGGTGGCGATGTGCGGCGCGTCCGCCAGACCACGCAGCGTGCCGCCACCGAAGTCGAGGCAGTAGAAGACGACGTCCCCCGGGGCGTACCGCAGGCACAGCGACGCGATCAACGTCCGCACCAGCACCGACTTGCCCGACTGCGGCGCGCCCACGACCATGACGTTGCCCTGTGCTCCGGCGAAGTCCCACTCGAGGGCGAACTGGCGCTGCTTGGCCGGCTCGTCCACCAGACCCAGCACGCCCTTGACCGTGCCGGGGTCGCCGACCGCCTCTGGGTCCAGCACCGAGTCGAGCGGCAGCTGGCTCGGCAGCGGGTCGAGCCACACCGGACGCACGGCGGCGGCGCCCGGAGCGACGAGGCGCTCACAGACCACGTCGAGAACGGAACGCTCGCTCTTCTTCGAGATCCGTCCCGACGTGTCATCGGCGGCCGCTGCTGCCTCGGCCTCCGCGTTGCGTTGCGCGATCCAGGCACCGAGGCCGTTCACGGCGAGGTAGGGAACGGCGGGCACCTCGGTCTTGGGGCCTTCGCTCGGCGGGGTGTACGGCGACGACACGAGCGCCGCCTTGAACCGCTCGAAGACCGTGGTGTCGACCTTGAGGTAGCCCGAGCCGGGCTCGGGGGGCAGGTGGTAGGCGTCGGGCACGCCGATGGCGTCGCGGGACTCGGTCTCGGAGAAGGTCCGCAACGAGATCCGGTAGGAGAGGTGGGACTCCAGGCCGCGGATCTTGCCCATCTCGAGCTTCTGCGTCGCCAGCAGCAGGTGGACGCCGATCGACCGTCCGATGCGTCCGATCGCCACGAACAGCTCGGCGAAGTCGGGCTTCGCGGTGAGCAGCTCCGAGAACTCGTCGATGATGACGAGCAGGTGGGGGAGCGGCTCGAGCTCCTGACCGGAGTCGATGAGCTCCTGGTACGCCGTGACGTTGGGCAGGTTGCCCGCCTGCTTGAGGATCTCCTGACGGCGCTGCATCTCACCGAAGAGGGCGTCGCGCATCCGGTCGACGAGGGTGAGGTCGTCCTGCAGGTTGGTGATCATCCCGGCCAGGTGCGGGATGTCCTCCATAGCGGCGAACGTCGCGCCGCCCTTGAAGTCGACGAGCATCAGCGCCAGCCGGTCAGGGCCGTGGCTGATGACGAGAGACGACACCAGCGTGCGGAGCATCTCGGACTTGCCTGAGCCGGTCGCGCCGACGACCATCCCGTGCGGGCCCATGCCGCCGTGTGCCGACTCCTTGAGGTCCAGCAGCACCACGCCGCCGTTCGCGCCGATACCGATCGGCACTCGCAGCAGGTCGCGCAGCGACCGCTTGCGCCAGGTCACGGTGGCGTCCAGCGTCGCCGGGTCGCTGACGCCGAGGATCTCGGCCAGGCCGACGGTTGCCTCGAGAGAGTCGTCACTGGAGCGGTCCTCGAGGGAGATCCGCAACGGCGACAGCTGCCTCGCCAACAGGACCGGGAGGCCCTCGGGGATCACGTCAACGGCGAAGGCGCTCGCCCGCGACGCCTGCGTGGCGACGTAGTCGGACCGCACCTCGATACGGTCGTCGACGACCTCGGGCTCCTCGCGACGGTCGGACAGCAGCATCACGACGTGGATGCCGAGCTCGGCAAGAGTGACCGTGGAGTCGGGGGACTCGAGCCCCCAGACGGTGCCGAGGCCCTCTCCGTCGACGAAGATGACGAGCCGGTTGCGGGGGTCGGCGGCCCGGCCGCGGGAGCGGGCCCGCTCGGTCAGACGACGTTCGAACTCGGCGGCGAGGAGCTCGGCCATGGCCGGCACCGACGTGGTGATGAGCCGAGCGGGCACGTCGCCGTCCATCATGGTGGCGGCCTGGCAGTGCGGCAGCCACTTCGTCCACTCCCAGTCGTCGGACCGGTCGTCGGCACGGACGATGCCGACGGACAGGTCTGACGGGGAGTGGAAGGTGACGAGCTGGACGGCGATCGCCGTCGCGAGCTCGCGCTCGACGTACCGGTCACCGATCACGCTGAGGACGCTGAGCTGCTTCAGGTCGACCGTGACGGGTTGGTCGTGCAGCACCGAGTAGCGGTTCTGCAGGTTCAGCGCGGCATCGAGACAGACAGGGTCGAACTGGTTGAGCGGCCCGGTATCGGCCATCAGCGCGAGCGCCGCAGCGATCGGTTGGTCGCCCATCCCGATCCTCGCGATGAGGTAGTCGGAGTCTGTACGCCGACGTTCCCACCGGCGGGCGTTGGTGCGGGCGATGTCGGGCAGCATCCCTGGCAGCGGGTGTCGCCAGGCCGCACTGTTCTTCTGCGCGGCGATCGTCTCGCGCAGGTTGTGCCGCAGGTCCTCGACGTAGTCCAGGTAGCGCTCGCGTCCCTCGCGGAGCAGCCGCTTCGGCCCCGAGCGCTGCGAGATGATCATGATGGCGCCGACCATGATCGACCCGACCAGGAAGATCATCCCGCCGATGGCCGCGATGGCGTTCCCGCGGTTCGTCAGGGCCACGATCAGCGAGCCGGCGCCGCTCATGACCGGCATCAAGATCATGGTGGCCCCTGCCCCGGCCGGCGGGGTCTGCTGCTGCGTCGGCGGGTCGGCGATCGTGATCTGGTCGGTCGGGACAGCAGGTGGAGCGATGCGCGCAGGCCGCTTCACCAAGGTCGTCGTCACAAGGTCCTCCGAGCCAAAATGTGCTCTCCGAGCAGATATGCTCCTGAGCGGTTGTCTCAAGATAGCCGCAAAGTCGACGAGAGCCTGGGGCTCGGGAGGCCAAGTGCTCACCTCGTACAGCCGTGTCACTGTTATCAGTGGCAGTCGGCGTGTCGACCTTGCACTGCCGAGCGCCCTCCCGGTGGCCGACGTCGTGCCGCAGGTGCTGCGTTTCTGCGCCCCCGACGAGCACGCCGACAACCCCAGCGAGTTCACCCTCGCTCGGATCGGCGGTCAGTCGCTGACGCTGTCGCAGACGTTGGCGGAGGCCGGGGTGCGCGACGGTGACGTGATCGAGCTGCGGGCGTTCTCCGCTGAGGGGCGAGCCGCGTTCATCGAAGATGTCCGCGACGCGATCGAGGACTCCGTCGACGGCGCCGGTGGAGCCTGGACCTCCCGATCTACTGTCACGTTCTCCGTCGTCACGACGTGTGCTGTCGTGATCATCTTCCTGCTCGGCGTGCTGCTGGGCATCTGGGACGCGGTCAAGGCTGACCGGCAGGTGTCGTTCGGCGCGGACGTAGAGACTGAGGTCATCGCCAGCGCTTTCGTCGCGGTTGCCCTGCTGGTGGGGATGACCTGGGTTGCCACCCGCTGGGCCGCGCGGTGGACGCCGTACGTCTCGATCGCGGTGGCGGCGCTGCTGTCGTTCGCCGCGGGATGTGAGATCGCCGGCCGGCAGACCACCGACGCCGCGATCGTGCTCACGGCCGGGACGGCGGCAGCGGCTGTGGTCGCCGGCGGCTGCCGGCTGCTGACGCCCCGCGCCACTGTGCTGCTGGCGGCGACCGTGATACCGCTCATCGCCACGGCCACCATCCTTGTCGCCGAGGAAGCCGGTGCCGACCCCGGTGTGGCCGTACGCATCGTCGCCGCACTCGCGGTCCTCAGCATCGGCATCATGCCGCGCGTCTCCATCGCGGTGGGCGGACTGTCGAGCGCCGACTACCGTGTCCGCAACGCCGGCCGGATGAGCGAGAGCCTGCTCAACGCTCGGTTCCAGGAGAGCAGCGGTCTGCTGCTCGGCTCCGTGATCGGTGTCTCGGTCGTCGTCGGGCTGATCGGGAACTGCTTGGGGCTGCAGTCCAGCGCCACCACGCAGGGCGACTGGGACCGGGTGCTGAGCCTGAGCCTCGCCACAACGCTATTGCTGCGGTCACGGGTCTTCAGCCGCACCCAGTTCATGCTGCCGCCCCGGATCGCCGGCGTGTTCGTCCTGATCGCCTCGGTGCAGCAGCTGACGAGCGAGTACGACGTCCTCGACAGCTGGCTGCTCGCGGCAGTCGCTGCCGCAGGGGCGATCGCCACCGGTATCAGCATCCTGCAGCTCTCTGACGTCACCCGCGCCCGCAGCAAGCGGCTGTTGAACGTGGTGGAGTTCATCGTCGTCGTCGACCTGGTGGTGGTCACGATGGGTGCCGTGGGACTGTACGACTGGGTGAGAAGCTGATGAGACTCCAACGAGAGGGCGCCCGATGAACGAGGACCTGACGCCCGAGGAGCAGGCAGCCAACGATGCCGCCCGGACGAAATCCTCGGCGCAGCAGGCGGCTTCTGATCTCGCCCGGATGGGTATCGACCCGCGTGCCTTGGGCTTGCAGGGTCCGAGCTCTTCCCGCCAGCAACCGCCCCAGCCGCCGGCGAGTGCGGGCTCGCCGGCGCACCCTGCCCGGCCGAGCGGAGAGCAGCCGCCGCCCGCGCATGCGGCGCACAACGTGGTGCCGATCCGGGGCGGAGCACGCTCCGACCCGAGCCTTCCCGCCTCCGGCACCAGCTCGGCCTGGGCACCGGAACCGCCTCCGATCACGTCGAGCCACCAGATCGCGACCGAGACGCGCGCGGTCCCCCTCGAGTTCCTGCTGGGCCGCGACGACACCCGGGGCCACCCCAAGCCATCGCCTCGTCAGCTGGCGCGAGCAGTCACCTTCGGCATGATCACCCCGGACGCGGCCGACGCGGCCGACCGTGAGCGGGAGATGGTCAACCGGGTCCGCACCCGGCAGACCGACCACCGCACCGTGGTCTTTCTCTCCGGCAAGGGAGGCGTGGGCACTACCGCGGTCGCCTGCGGCGTGGGCTGCGTGCTCGCTGCTCTGCGCGACGACTCCACGACGCTGGTGTCGATGCGGCCGGGGACGCCCTCGCTGGGGCTGGCGATGGCTGGTATGCCTGCACCCAACGCTCGCGACCTCACCCGGGCCGATGCCGAGATAACGCCGCTGCGGCTCAACAACGGCCTGCAGCTGCTCGACGGCCCACGGTGGGGGACGCCAGTACGGCGCCACGAGGTCCCGGCCATCATCGACAGCCTCGGACAGCTGTCGACGTTCTCACTCTTCGATGTCGGCAACGACGCCAGCGAGTCCGGCCACAGCGTGCTGAGCCGGGCCGACCAGGTCGTCATCGTCACGAGCGCCGGTCCGGACGGGCTCGACGGCGCGCGGGTCGCGGCCGAGCGTGCCGCAGAGATCGATCCCTATTTCTTGGACTGTGCGGTCTACGTGGTCGTCTGTCAGCGAGAGACCACGTTGCGCAGCGTGGTGCGCAGCATGCGCGAGAGCATGCCGGGTGGTGGCCGTGTCGTCGCGGTGCCGCCGGAGGAGACGCTGGTCGACGGAGGTGCGTTCGACCCGGGACGGGTGAGCGTCGAGACCCGGCTCGCCATGATCGACATCGCCGGCATGGTGGCGATGGGATCCGTGGCGCAGAGGGCGCGGGGCTGAATGAGCTGGCAGGGACCGCCGTCCGAGTCACCGACGCCCGGTCAACAGCCGACGCACACCCCACAAGCCCACCCGCCGGTGCAGGGACAGCCGGCGCCACCCACGCCGTGGATGCCGCCGAACGCCAGCAGCACCCCCAACGCCGAGAAGTACCTGCTCGAGGCGGACGCCCTGCGGCGGCGGCAGCTGCGTTCGGCCCTGCTGCACGGATCGAGCCGCACCTGGCGCGACAACCGTCGTATCTGGACCGGCGTCGTCGCCGGCGTGATCGTGGTCGCCGTCATCCTCGCGGCCTTCGCGGTCACCAAGGCGATCGCAAGGTATCAGCAGCAGCAGAAGGAAGAGGAGCGCCAGCAGCAGCAGAACGGCGCCGTGATGAGCACGCAGGTCGAGTAGTTCAGACCTGCCTCCTGGCGCGGCTGCGGTCTGTACGATTCTCCTGACGCCCGCGAGTGCGCACACACCAGATCGGGGACCCACTCACCATGACGATCACCAACCAGCCCACCGGGCGAAAGCGGCAAAAAGCAGCGCCGACCGCCTCCAGCCGGCTTCCCTCGGCGAGGGAGCGTCGCCCGGCCCTGGCTGCGCTGGCAGTGCTGCTGATCGCCGGTGGCGCGGTCCTCGCGGGATGGCTGGCGCTTCGGCAGAGCCAGACGGCTTCCTACCTGATGATCACCACCCAGGTGTCGGAGGGCGACCAGATCGAGGGCAGTAACCTCGGCCGGATCGAGCTGCCGAAGGAAGGTGTCGACTTCGTTCCGTTCGAGGACGCCAGCGAGATCGTGGACTCCTACGCCCAGGCGGACCTGCTGAAAGGCACGGTGCTCGTGCCCGGCATGCTCGGTGACCGCCCCGAGCTGGCCAAGGACGAGAGCAGGATCGGCTTGGAGCTGTCACCCGACCAGTACCCGCGCGGGCTCAGCCTGGGCGACCAGGTCAACGTGCTGCTCATGGACGGCTCGGGCGAGATCAACGCCGCCCGGCTGAGCACGACCGGCGTGGTCCGCTACATCAATGCCGCCGAGACGGGGAGCGGCGCCGAGATCGACGTCGTGATCGCTTCGGAGTGCTCGGCAGAGTTCGCGAGCGGTTCGACCGACAACCAGGTGACGCTTGCACAGATCTCGTCGGACGCTCCGACCACCACGTGTCAGCCCGTCACCAACTCTCCGGGGCCGAAGTAGATGGCGCTGGTGACACTGGCGGCAGCCAAGGGCTCCCCAGGGGTGACCACGATGGCGCTCGTGATGGGGGCCTTGTGGCCGCGGCAGGTCCTCGTCGCAGAATGTGACGCAGCCGGCGCCGACATCCCGCTGCGGATGTCGAGCGAGGACGGCGGCGTCATCGACCCCGACCGAGGGCTGCTGAGCCTGGCCGCGGCGGGCCGCAAAGGGCTGCAGCCCCAGCTGGTGCTCGACCACACCCAGCGCGTCCTCGGTGGCACCGAGGTGCTGGCCGGTGCCCGGGTGCCGGAGCAGGCAGCAGGCATGACCAACATCTGGCCGATGCTCGGGCCGGCGCTCGACGGCATTCCCGGCTACGACGTCTTGGCCGACGCCGGGCGCATCGGCGTAGGCACGCCTCAGACGGCGCTGCTGCGCTCGTCACGGCTGCTGATCCTTGTCGCCACCGCCGAGCCCAGCTCGGTCGTGCATACCCGCGAGCGGCTCAACGTGCTGGCGGCGATGCTCGACCCGGCGTCGCCGGTGGGGACGCCTATCGCGGTCGCGGTCATCGCCGACCCCAAGGCGCGCGACGCCGTAGCCCAGGTGCGTGAGACGTTGCAGCGCACCGAGGTGCCACTGCACGGCGTCTGGCACATCGCTCACGACCCGAAGGGCGCTGGCTTCTTCAAGGGCCGGATCGTCGGGCGAGCGGACAAGACGTTGTTGGTGCGCACAGCCCGCGAGGTGACCCGCGACGTGGCGGCGCTGGTCGAGCCGTTCTTCGAGCCGCTGCCAGAGGCTGCTGTGCCGGCAAGCATGGAGGAGGGGGAGTGGGGCGACTTCTCGTTCGGTCCTGACGGTGAGGTGACCGCACGCCAGCAGCCCACCGGACCTCCCGGGCAATGGGGCGCGCCGTCGGCGCCGTCGCCAGGGAGCCGACCGTGATCGACCACGACCTGGTCCGGCAGCTGCGCGTGCAGGTGGCCGACCGGCTCAACGAGCAACGCCGCCGGGACCAGATGAACGGCACCGTCCCGATGTCTCCCGAGGACGAGCGCGAGTACTCCCGCTCGCTCATCATCCAGATCCTCGAGGACTATGCGCGGCTGGAGATCGCGGACGGGCGTACACCGCCTTCTGCCGAGGACGAGGCCGGCCTCGCCTCCGCCATCCACTCGGCGCTGTTCGGGGTCGGTCGGCTCCAGCCGCTGCTAGACGATCCTGAGGTCGAGAACGTCGACATCAACGGCTACGACCATGTGTTCGTCCAGTACGGCGACGGGCGCGAGGAGAAGCACGGTGACGTGGCGGAGTCCGACGAGGAGCTGGTGGAGCTCATCCAGGTCCTTGCCGCACACACCGGGCTCGCCAGCCGACCGTTCGACTCCGCCAACCCCCAGCTCGACCTCAGGCTGCCGGACGGCTCGCGGCTCTCCGCTGTGATGAATGTGTGCGCACGGCCGTCGGTGTCCATCCGTAAGTCGCGGCTGGGCCGGGTCTTCCTCGACGACCTGATCGCCAACGGCACCGTCACCCCCGACCTGGGGTCGTTCCTCAAGGCCGCTGTCGCCGCCCGCAAGAACATCATGATCGCTGGGGCCACCAACGCCGGTAAGACCACCATGCTCCGTGCGCTCGCGAGCGCGATCCCACCCTGGGAGCGGCTCGTGACTGTCGAGCGTGCGCTGGAGCTCGGGCTAGGAGAGTTCGAGGACCTGCATCCCAACGTCGTCGCCTTCGAGGAGCGGCTGTCGAACTCGGAGGGCCTGGGCGGCGTCTCGATGGCCGACCTGGTTCGGCGCTCGCTGCGGATGAACCCGTCGCGCGTGATCGTCGGCGAGGTGCTGGGCGACGAGATCGTCACGATGCTCAACGCGATGAGCCAGGGCAACGACGGCTCGTTGTCGACCATCCACGCGAACTCCTCCGTGGAGGTCTTCAACCGCATCAGCACCTACGCCATCCAGTCGCAGGAGCGGTTGCCGATCGAGGCCACCCAGATGCTCATCGCAGGTGCCCTCGACTTCGTTGTGTTCCTGCGCAAGACCAACGCGTACTCCGAGGGCGGTAGCCTCGCCCGCGTGGTAGAGAGCGTGCGTGAGGTGGTGGGCCACGACGAGCGTGTCTTGTCGAGCGAGGTCTTCGCCCCCGACCCCACGACGGGCATCGCGATGCCGCATGCCCCCATCCAGTGTGTCAAGGACCTTGAGCAGCACGGCTACGAGCCGCTCGTGCACGGGAACTGGGCATGATGCAAATCGACTCGCTCGCCATCTTCTTGACGCTGGGCGCCGCCATTGGCGCCGGGGTGTTCTGCCTGGTCCTCTTCTTCGTCGGGCAGGAGCCGCAGGCCGACGACATCAAACCGACCGGTTTCCGTCTCCAAGACGTCGACCTGCGCGGCACCGCGATCCGGGTAGCACTGGGTGTTGCCACCTTCGCGGGTGTCCTGGTCGCCACCGGCTGGATCGTGCTTGCCATCGCGCTGGGAATCTTGGTGACGTTCTGGAGCCGGATCTTCGGCGGTGCCGCCCAGGAGCGGCGCGCGATCGAGCGGCTCGAGGGGCTGACCGGCTGGACTGAGGCGCTGCGCGACACGATCGCGGGCGCCGTCGGCCTGGAGCAGGCGATTCCGGCGACTGCGGTCAACGCTGCCCCGGTCATCCGACCCTCGCTCAACCTCCTCGTCGACCGGCTCCGCGTCCGTGAACCGCTGCCGGCGGCCTTGATGAAGTTTGCCGACGACCTCGACGACCCGTCGGCTGACCTCATCATCGCCGCCCTCATCTTGAACTCGCGGTTGCGAGGTCCCGGACTTCGCGAGGTGCTGAGCGCGCTGTCGGAGTCGAGCCGTGAGGAGCTCGACCTCCGGCGCCGGGTCGAGGGGTCGCGACGAAGCACGCGGCGCAGCGTCCAGATCGTCGTCGGGGTGACCCTTGCGGTGTCCGGTGCGCTGATCTTGTTCAACCAGACCTACCTGCAGCCCTACGACAGCACCACCGGTCAGCTCGTCCTCGTCGGCGTCATCGGGCTGTTCGCGGCCGGCGTGTTCTGGCTGCGCCGGCTGGCGGGCGTCGACGTGCCCGAGCGCTTCCTCGTGCAGAGCCAGCGCCGGCGCTCCGAGCGGTTCGACGTGGTCACGGGAAGCGGCGCATCATGATGACGATCATGCTCGCCGGAGCGGTCGCCGGTCTCGGGCTCTTCCTGCTGCTGAGAGTCTTCGTACAGCCGAGACCGGGTGTGGCCGCCACCCTCGCCAGGCTCGACGCCGGTCGCCGGGGCGCGCCGATCACCGTCAGCGCCGCCGAGCCCGACGTCAAGCTCGGGGGCATCGACCGGGCCAGGCTCAACCTGGGGTCACGGCTCGAAGCCGAGTCAGCCGCCCGCGGGTGGCAGTTCGAGAAGGTCCGCGCCGACCTGGCGATCATGAACCGGCCCTTCTCGATCCACCTCGGCACCAAGCTGCTGCTGGCCATCGGGGCGCTCGTCTGGCTGCCGCTGATGGCCGGCGTCCTCCAGTTCACCGGCGCCGGGATCGGCACGACGACCCCAGCCGTCTTGACCCTCCTCGGTGCGCTGCTGGCGTTCTTCCTCCCCGACTTCTCGCTGCGCAGGGAGGCGGACACGGCGCGGCGCGACTTCCGACACGTGGTGGGTTCGTTCCTCGACCTCGTTGCGATGAACCTCGCCGGCGGTCGCGGCCTCCCGGAGGCCCTGATGGCCGCCTCCACGGTGGGTGACCACTGGGCGATGGCCCGGATCCGCCAGGCGCTGAGCAACGCACGGGTCATCGGCATCACACCGTGGGACGGCGTGTCGATGCTCGGGCGCGAGCTGGGGATCGAGGAGCTGCGCGACCTCGCGTCCGCCTTGGCGCTGGCCGGTGACGAGGGTGCGAAGATCCGGCACTCGCTGATGGCGCGGGCGGAGTCGATGAGGCGCAAGGAGCTGGCCGACGTCGAAGGGCAGGCGGGGGAAAAGTCCCAGTCGATGCTGGTCGCCCAGCTGCTCATCTGTGCGGCCTTTCTGCTGTTCCTGGCCTATCCGGCCACCTCCCAGATCTTGAGGAGCTGAGGCCAATCTCCGCACTTCGCCCTAGGTAGCACTATCAGCACGTATCGTCAGACATCGAGAGGTCCGTTATTGCGGACTCGAGAGGGGTTCACATGCCAGCGGAGTTCAACATCGCTCGCGTTCTCTTCGCCTACGCGCGGCTGCGCGCGGAGGCGCTGCGTTCACGACGCGACAACCAGTTCGGCGCGTCGGCCATCGAGTGGGCGATCATCAGCGCCATCGTGGTGGCCGCTGCCGTGCTCATCGGTACAGCCATCAAGAATGCCGTCGACGGCAAGAAGAACGACATGTGCAACGAAGAGGGCATCAGCTGCTGAGCTGAGCTGATGGCCACGAGGAAGCGAGATGAACGGGGTGCGAGCGCCATCGAGATGGCGATCGTCGCTCCGTCGTTCCTGATCTTCATCTTCACCATCGTCGAGGTCGCCTTGTGGATGCACGCGCGCGACGTCGCGATCGCCTCGGCACGCGAGGGCGTCGCCACGATTCGGACGGTGTCGACGCTCGACAGCGGACCCGACCTCGAGTCGGACGTCGAGGTCGTCGCCGAGGACTATGCGTCACGACTCGGAGCGATCCAGTCACCCCAGGCCAGCGCGGTCTACGACCCGGACGAGTACCGGGTGACGGTGACGGTCGACGGGAGCGTCGTGGACCTGATCCCTGGCTGGGACCTGAGCGTTACCGGCTCGGCGTCGGGGCTGATCGAGGACTTCCAGCCCGATCTGGGGCCTCCGTGACCCGCCGCGGCGAGGCCGGCAGCACCTCGCTCGAGCTGATCCTGCTCGCCCCGGTGCTGTTGAGCATCATGCTGCTCATCGCTGCCTTCGGACGCCATGCGAACGTCCAGTCGTACGTCGACCAGGCCGCTCGCGACGCTGCCCGCACCGCCACTGCCAGCCGCGACGGGAACTCGGCCAAGGAAGCGGTGCAGGCGGTGATCACCGGCGCTCTCGAGACCTCGCCCACGGCGTGCCAAGACAGCGAGGAGCACACCGTCGAGTCGTCGAGCGGTCAGTTCGAGGCATCCAGCCCCTACTACGTGTCCCCGCTGGGCGACGACGCCGGCCAGGTCGTCATCACGGTGACCGTCTCGTGTGAGGTGGACGTCTCCGACCTCAGCTTCATCGGGTTCGGGCAGACCCTGAAACTCACCAGCACCTTCTCCAGCCCGATGCCGGCCAGCTACGGGGTGTACCCGTGAGCGGGCTGCGTACCCGGTTGCGGAGCCGCGACGAGCGCGGTGCGCTGACCCCGGCCGTGATCGTGATGGCGCTGGGCCTGCTCCTGCTCGGCGGGTTGGTGACCGACGGCGGACGACAGCTCAACGCGAAGCTCCAGGCGCAGTCGACCGCTGAGGAGGCGGCGCGCGCCGGCGCGACCATGCTGGACCTGCGCCAGCAGGAAGCCCGGATCGACAAGGACACCGCCACCGACGCGGTGAACGCCTACTGCGACGTCGCCAAGGAGAACGACTCCCGCATCGACGAATGCGGCGTCGACGAGTTCGGACGAGACGAGAACAAGGAGGCCGACTGGGTCTCTGTGCGCGTCACCATGAAGGTGCCCGCCTTGCTGTTCGGGATCATCGGCGTCAACGAGCTCAACGTCGACGTATCCGCGCAAGCCTCGCCCGTGCAGGCGATCGCCAAGCCCTACCAGGACGCGAACCTCAACCCGATCCAGCCTACGGCCGACTACCCGACGATCACGCCCAACGTGTCGACCACCAGCGGGACGGCGGCCACCTCACAGCCGGTTCCCATCGACTACACGACCTTCCTGTGCGACCTGGAGACCGTCGTACCTCTGACGGTGGGCCTGAGCTGCATGACCTCGACGATCGTGCTCCCGTCGCCGCCACCACCCCCGCCACCACCCCCGCCACCATCCCCGCCGCCGCCGCCGACGACGATCACCACGACGGTGTTCTCGACGTTCCCCACGAACGTCCCTGCTTACCCGACCGGCGTACCGTCACTCACGCCGCCGACGACGGTGCCAACGCCGTGAGAGCGGTTGTCCTGGTGGCGATCGTGGTGGCCTGCCTGACGGTCGGTTGCTCCTCGGCGGCCGACCCGTCCCCCGACCCGGTCAGCAAGGTGCCAGGGCTCGACGCACCGACAGCCAGCCAGACGCCGCAGGTGACTCCTCACCCGAAGGTCCGTGTAGGCCTCGTGCTGAAGGTGGAGCCATCCTCCGTGACCGCCGCCTTCTCGGCGTTCCTGAAGTCGCGTACGCAGTCGTTCCTCGCCGGCAGGCCGCTGGCCTCGCTCGCACAGCTGGCGACGCGACGCGAGCTGACCCGCCAGCGCGGCCTCATCTCGTCCGCGCTCGATCGCGGTCTCACCGTGCCGGCCAAACCTCGGGCGGCCGTCCTTGACATGAGGCGCAGCGGCCAGCGCAGGGCTGTCCTCGACGTGTGCTTCTACCTGCCTGCGACGGAGTACGTCGACGAGGCCACCGGGTCGTCGCCCTACGGCCCGATACCGCACCAGTGGCAACCAGCTGTCGTTTCCTTGACGAGGTCCTCGGTGACCTGGAAAGTAGATAAACTGCTCCCGCCGAAGCCCGGCTCCTTCGAATGCAAGGGATTGTGACCATGTCGCTCCGACCGCTCACGCGGGCGCTCACCGCGGTAGCGCTCACCAGCGCGTGTCTGGTGGCCGCGTCGTCTGCGGGCTCCGCCGCCGACACGGCGCCGCGCCGAGCGACAACTGGTGTCGCCGCAGCCGCGGTCCCGTCGTCCTGGACGGCCGGCGGCCTCATCGACACGTCGGCGGCAGCGCCCAGCCCGGTCGTGGCACCGTCCGGCTTCGCTCAGGTAGGGGGCTGCACGTTCTACGCCTCGAGCGCGTCGGCCGGCGGCTACTGCTCCAGCGGCGGCGGAAATGCCATCCAGGCTCCGACGCTTGCCGCCTGGCTCAAGGGTCGCACCTTCTACCCCTGCCGGTTCTTTCCCGTGCCCGAAGGCATGGTGATCAACGCTCCTTCGCCCGACGGTGGTCGATGGATGCTGAAGGCGTGCTTCACCGGCTTCGACCTCAACCGGCCGTGGGGCGGTCCGGACATCCGGGTCGAGATCGCCGCCCAGTGGGTGAAGGACGACGAGAAGACTCGTGTCCCCGGCGACGACTACATGGACGACTTCTGGAGCATCCAGTCCGACCGGAACTACTACCCGTTGCCGCGCATCAACTACGCTCCTTCGACGCCGTTCCGGGTCGGCAACTACAGCTTCTTCTGGGCTACCTGGGTCAAGGCGCTCGACAGCACCCAAGAGGCCGAGCCGGAGTACCGGATCCCCTACAACACCACGACGCAGGGCACCGTCTGGCTGCACGCGAAGGTCAAGAACGTGCGGATCTACCCCGGCGTCGAGGACACCGAGCCCATCGACTGCGGCGTCGCCGACGACGCGTTCGACCCCGAGGCGCACGACGCCATCCCCCGCAGCGAGGGCGGTGACCAGGAGAGCGACTGCTGGACCGTCTTCGAGCACTCGACCGCGACCGAGGACAAGCTGACCGTGCAGATGCGCGGAAAGGCGACCTGGCGGGTCACGGTCGAAGACGGGTCCGGGCAGCTGCTCGCCAACCTCGGGGACTTCAGCTACACCGTTACGCAACGTCTCGCCGTCGGCGAGGTGCAGAACCTCGTGGACTGGTGAGCATGACCGTCCAACCCTTGCCGGGTGACCGCTGGACATCGGTGAATGTCGCCGTGAGGAGAAGAAGCTCGTGGTAGCCACGCAACGTCTCGCCCCGACCCGACTGCCGGGCGGAGGCCGCGACCCCCACGCCAGCCGGAGCGCCGAGGTCGCCAAGGGCCTGGTGGCACTGTTCGTCACCGCGGCTCTGGTCGTCGGCATCCCGGTGGCGCTCTACCTCGGGTTCGGCACGCCGTGGCCCGACGAGATGCCGAGCAGCGACTGGATCTACGCCGACTTCGGTCCGCGCGACGTGATGGCCATCTTGGTTGCGGTCGTCTGGCTCGCCTGGCTGCACTTCGTCTGGTGCCTGCTCGTGGAGTTCGCGGCCGAGCGCCGGGGCCGTGGCCTGTCGCCGCGGGTGCCCGGTGGCGGGCTCGGGACCCAGCCCTTGGCGCGTCGCCTCGTCGGCGCCGTGCTGCTGCTCTCCGGTGGTGTGGCCGCCACCCTCCCCAGCGCGACCGCCGTCACGATGGCTCACCAAGACCAAGGGGGGCGGATCGCCGCCGTCGCACAGGCCGCTCAGGCGGGCGGCACGGTGGGCACGGCCGACCACGCGGACGACAAGACGCCGGAGCGTTCGCACCGCGCCACTGCGGCGTTCACCGACGAGAAAGCCGGGGCGCTGCACAAGTACGTCGAAGTACAGCCTCCCGAAGGCCGCAACTACGACACGCTGTGGGGAATCGCCGAGCGCTACCTCGGCGACGGCCTTCGCTACAAGGAGATCGCCGGACTCAACCGTGGCGTCGTCCAGCCTGACGGTACGACGCTGCAGAACCCCGACCTCATTTACCCCGGCTGGATCCTCAAGCTGCCCAGCGACGCCGAAGGACCCGGGTTGCGGACCCCCGACCATCAGCAGGCCCCCGACCGAGGCACGGGCCACCCCGACACTCCCCATCACGAGCCGCAGGTCGACGACGGCTCGACTGGTGGTGACGACACAGCCACGGTGACGCCGACCGGTGGCGACGGGTCGGACGCGACCATCACCGACGACGCATCCATGATGGCCCTCGGCGGCTTCAGCACCGTTGGCGCGCTCCTCGCGGCCGGACTGTTGTTCTCGCTGCGGCGCCGACGCGGTTGGGACGGTGGTCCCAACCCGCGTGGCGGGAAGCCGTTGGACCAGGAGTTCGACATGCGCGGAGCGGCCGACGAGTCGTCGGCGATCTTCGTCGACAAGGTCCTTCGTGGCCTCGGCTCCTCGATCCGTGACGGCAGCAACCTGCCCGCCCCTTCGACCTCTGTGCTGGGCGCCGACGGCCTCGCACTCACGTTCCCGGCCGACGCGCGGGTCAACCTGGGAGCACCATGGACCGGTGACGCAGGCGGCCGCACCTGGCTGGTCCGTCGAACCGCGGCGATCACCGTTCCTCCCGGTCGGCTCAGCCCGTTGCCCGGCCTGGTTGCGCTCGGCACCGGCTCGCGGCAGGTGGAGACCATGCTCGACATCGAGTCCGTTGCCGGGGTCGTCAGCCTGAGCGGGGACCTCAACGTCGCCCGCGATGTTGCTGTCGGCCTGGGAGTCGCGCTGGCGACCAACCGGTGGGCGGACAACCCCCGCGTCACGTTCGTCGGGTTTGCCGACGACCTCGCACGGCTGGCCCCCGACAGCATCCGGCACTACGACGACCTGCCGACCGTCTTCGAGATGGTCGACGCCAAGCGGCGCCGCCAGCACTCAGCCTGCGCGGCCGGCGGTCACGAGTCGGTGCGGGCAGCGAGGTTGGCCGACGCCGACGCACGGCGGTGGGCGCCGGAGTTCCTGGTCCTGTCCGGCGTACCCACCGAGGCAGATGTCGCGCGCCTCACAGAGCTGTCACAGGACCCGCGCAACGCCGTCGGCGTGATCGTCGTCGGTGACGTCAAGACGGCCCCGGTGCGGCTCGTCGCCTCGTCCGAGGGACGGCTCTGGTGTGGTCCGCTCGGCATCGACGTCGCTGCCCACCGGATGTCCGCCGACACCTACCGCGACGCGCTCGGCATCTTCGACGACGAGGTCGCCAAGGGCGGCGACACCGACCTCGTCTCTGCGCCCGTTGTCGACCCCGACTCGCTCGACGTCACCTGCACGATGCCCGTCGAGATCCAGACGCTTGGCAGCTTGGCGGTCACCGGGCCGGGCGAGCTCGACGAGGAGCGACGCGACCTGCTCACGGAGCTCGTCGTCTACCTCGCGCTGCACCCCGAGGGCATCCACCCCAACGTGCTGTCCGCCGCGCTGTGGCCGCGGGGTGTCACCGACGCCGTCCGCGACTCGACGCTCGCACAGGCCGCGACCTGGCTTGGTAACGATGAGCAGGGAGAGCCCCGGCTGCGCGTGAACGACGAGGGCATGTGGGTGCTGTCGCGCTCGGGCGTGCGGTTCGACTGGGACGTGTTCCGAGCCCTCGCCAACCGCTCCGGCACCGGTGACGATGCGATCGGCGACCTCGAGCTCGCGCTGACCCTGGTCACCGGTGGCGCCTGGACCAGCCTCCCCGCGGGCCGCTACGGCTGGCTCGCCTACGAGTCCGTCGAGGCCGACACCCGGGTCGCGGTCGTAGCGGTGGCTCGCCGGCTGGCGTCGCTCACGGCAGCGGCAGGGAACCCCTTGCGCGCACGCAACGCGCTCCAGGCAGGGCTGCGGATGGCTCCTGCCTGCGAAGAGATCTGGCGCGACGCCCTGCGGCTCGCCAGCACCCACGCCGGACGTGGTGACGTGCACGCGGTCGCCGACGACATGTACGCCGCGATCGCGCGCTTCGGTTCGCCGCGCGGCGCCCAGTCCGAGACCGATGCGCTCATCGACGAGCTGCTGCCGGGCTACCGCAGGTCGCCCGCTGCCTGACACCACCGGCGGCAGGCAACGCTCGGTCGAGGTGGCGTGGGAGCGGCTGGCCGGTTGGGTCGAGCGCTACGACACCCGTCATCCGGCGACCGTGTGGTCGGTGCGGGACGGAACTGTGGAGGCGAGCGGCCCCGACGGTGCGCGGGTCACCATCACCATCCCCTTCGACAGCGCTGAGCTGACGAGCCTGGACGACGTCGTGCGTCACCTGGGACGGCCCTGGCGGCTCGGCATCGTGCTGGTACGCCGGGGCGGGTTCGCGGTGGCGCGGCTGACCGGCGCCGAGACCGTGGACTCCAAGATCGGCCGCCGGCACGTGCAGGGCAAGACGAAGGCTGGCGGGTGGTCGCAGCACCGGTTCGCCAACCGACGCGACAACCAGGCGAAGGCCGCCTTCGACGCAGCCGCGGAGCACGCGGCGCGACTGCTGCTCCCACATGCCGCGGGGCTGGCGATGGTCGGCACCGGAGGAGACCGTCAGGCTCTCGGCGCCGTGCTCGAACAGCCACGGCTGCGGCCGTTGGCCGCGCGCCCCCAGCGGTGGCTCGGTGGGTTCGCCGACCCGAACCGCGACGTGCTCGCCAAGGCTGTGCTCGCCGCCCGGTCAGTCACCGTGCACCTTCAGGACCCGGACGCCGCCCCCGGATAGGTCGGCGTACCGCCGCCGCTCAGAGCTCGTTGGTGGAGAACGTGTCGCAGTCGTCGAGCTGCCCTGACTCGAAGCCGGTCATGAACCACCGGACCCGTTCCTCGGCCGACCCGTGGGTCCACTGCTCGGGGTTGACGCGGCCGGAGGACTGCTCCTGGATCTTGTCGTCGCCGACGGCGGTTGCGGCGTCGATCGCCTCGCTGATGTCGGTCTTGGTGATCTCCAAGATGAAGACCTCGCCGTTGCTGTCCTTGGTGGTGGTGGCTGCCTGCGCCCACAACCCGGCATAGCAGTCCGCCTGCAGCTCGATCCGCACCGAGGGGCTGGTGGGCCCGGTCTCACGGCTCTGGTACTTCGACAAGGTGCCGAGCAGGTCCTGGACATGGTGGCCGTACTCGTGGGCGACCACGTAGGACTCGGCGAAGTCGCCGCCCTTGGCGCCCAGCTGACCTTCGAGCATGTCGTCGAAGAAGCTTTGGTCGAGGTAGACGCCCTTGTCGACCGGGCAGTAGAAGGGGCCGGTCGACGACGAGGCCTGACCGCACCCGGTGCTCAGGGTGCCCGAGAAATCCTGCCACTGGGCCTGCTCGTAGCTGACCTCAGCCTGGTCCGGAAGTGCGCGGCTCCAGTAGTCCTGGACCGAGTTGACGGTCGCGAGCAGCGCACACTCCTGCCGCTCGTTGGCATCCGCCCCGGACTGGCACGTGGTCTCGCCGCCTGTGTTGCTACCGGTGTCCTGGCTGCTGGTGTCGTTGCCACCACCGGGCAGGTTGGCGCCGCACTTGGTGGCGACCAGCAAGATGACGATCAGCAAGATCACGCCTACGACGCCGCCGCCCATCGGGACGGGAAGACCGCCCCCGGAGCCGCCCGCACCGCCCGGCATCGGGAAGCCACCGCCGCCACTGCTGCCGCCACGACCGCGCTTGCGCATCTGGCTGCGGTCGAGCCGGGCCTTGGGGTTGAACTTCATTGCGCTCGTCCTTCCGGGGTACCTACGATCGCGGACCGCTGGTCGGGCGACCGGCTTTCCGCCTGTAGCCTAGGAGCTACGTCCTCCACAGGCGTGCGCGATCGATCATGCCCGGCATGTACGTGCCGGGCATCTTGACGTGCCGCCCCGATCGGCCCGTTGACGGCCAGATCCGCCCCGAAAGGCGCCGTGTCCTCCTCATGATCACCGCCCACCAGCTGCACATCCGCGCGGGCGCGCAGATCTTGGTGGACGAGGCGTCCTTCCGGATCGCACCGGGCGACAAGGTCGGTCTTGTCGGGCGCAACGGTGCCGGCAAGACCACGATGACCCGGGTGCTGGCGGGGGAGACGGAGCCGTTCACCGGCAAGGTCACCCGGATGGGTTCGGTGGGTTACCTCCCGCAGGACCCGCGAACCGGCGACCTGAGCGTCCTGGCGCGTGACCGGATCCTGTCGGCACGCGGCCTCGACGACGTCGTACGCCGGTTGCGCCATGCCGAGCAGCAGATGGGGAGCAGCGACACCGGTCTCGCCGAGAAGGCGATGCGCCGCTACACCCACGCCGACGCAGAGCTGCATGCCGCCGGGGGGTTCGCGGCGGAGTCCGAGGCCGCCCAGATCGCCGCCAGTCTGGGTCTGCCCGACCGAGTCCTCGGTCAGCCGCTGCAGACGTTGTCGGGTGGTCAACGACGTCGGATCGAGCTCTCACGCATCCTCTTCAGCCAAGCCGAGACGTTGCTGCTCGACGAGCCGACGAACCACCTCGACGCGGACTCGATCGGGTGGCTACGCGCCTTCCTCAAGGCCCACAAGGGCGGTCTGGTGGTGATCAGCCACGATGTCGCCCTGCTCGAGGAGACCGTGACGAAGGTGTTCCACCTGGACGCCAACCGTGCCGAGGTCGACATCTACAACATGGGCTGGTCGAAGTACCTGCAGCAGCGCGAGACCGACGAGCGCCGCCGTCGCCGGGAACGCTCCAACGCCGAGAAGAAGGCCGGCGTGCTGATGGCGCAGGCCGACAAGATGCGGGCGAAGGCCACCAAGGCCACGGCAGCGCAGAACATGGCCAAGCGGGCCGAGCGGCTGCTGGGCGGACTGGAGGCGAGCCGGCGGTCGGACAAGGTCGCCAAGATCGAGTTCCCGAAGCCGGCCCCGTGCGGCAAGACGCCGCTGATGGCTCACGAGCTGTCGAAGTCCTACGGCTCGCTCGAGGTGTTCACCGACGTCGACCTCGCCATCGACAAGGGCAGCCGGGTCGTGATCCTTGGTCTCAACGGTGCCGGCAAGACGACGCTGCTCCGCATCCTGGCAGGCATCGACCGGTCCGACACCGGCCAGGTCGAACCGGGGCACGGGCTGAAGCTGGGGTACTACGCACAGGAGCACGAGACGCTCGACCTGAGCCGCTCCGTGGTCGAGAACCTGCAGTCGGCTGCGCCGGCACTGACGCAGACGCAGGCCCGCAGCGTGCTCGGCGCGTTCTTGTTCTCAGGCGACGACGCCGACAAGCCGGCGGCGGTGCTCTCGGGTGGGGAGAAGACCCGGCTGGCGCTGGCGACGCTGGTCGTCTCGGCTGCCAACGTGCTGCTCCTGGACGAGCCCACCAACAACCTCGACCCCGCGAGCCGAGAGGAGGTGCTGCGCGCGATCCGCACGTACGCGGGTGCGATCGTGCTCGTCACCCACGACGAGGGCGCCGTGCAGGCGCTCGCCCCCGACCGGGTGCTGATCTTGCCCGACGGTGTCGAGGACCTCTGGAACGCCGACTACGCCGACCTTGTCTCGCTCGCCTAGCTCGACCCCCTGCTGCTTCCGAGGCCTAGGGTGGGGCGTCATGAGCGACCGCACTGACGACATCGGCTTCCGCTTCGATGTGGACGGGGCGGTGGCGACGGTCACGCTGTGCCGACCCGAGCAGCGCAACCCCCAGAGCCCGAAGCTGTGGTCGGCGCTGGCAGAGGTCGGCACGACGCTGCCGGCCGGCGTACGAGTGGTGACGGTGCGCGCCGAAGGGCAGTCGTTCAGCGCCGGTCTGGACCGGGCGATGTTCACCCCCGACGGGGTTCCCGGCGAGTTGTCGCTGACCGACCTGGCCGGCCTGGAGGACGAGGCGCTGCTGACGACCATTGCCGGCTTCCAGCAGGCGTTCGCCTGGTGCCGACGCCCGGACGTGATCACCGTCGCCGCAGTTCAAGGGCATGCTGTGGGGGCGGGGTTCCAGCTGGCGCTGGCCTGCGACCTGCGCATCTGCGCGGACGACGCACGTTTCGCGATGCGGGAGACGTCTCTCGGGCTGGTGCCGGATCTCGGCGGCACCCACCCGTTGGTCGCAGCGGTCGGCTACGCACGCGCTCTCGAGATCTGTGTGACCGGCCGCTGGGTCTTCGCCGACGAGGCGCAGCGGATCGGGCTGGCGGCGATCGTCGTGCCCCGCGCCGAGCTGGACGCTGCCGTGTCCGACCTTGTCGAGGCGGTCCTGGCACCGCCGCACGAAGCCGTCACGGCGACGAAAAGGCTCCTCCTCGGGGTCGCCACCCGGACGTACGACGAGCAGCTCGGCGCCGAGCGTGGGGCCCAGCTCGATCGCCTGCGTCGGCTCGCCGGGGTGTCGCCCGGGCACGCCTCGTGACGTCACTGCGCCATGTGACGGGAACAACACCGACAGGGCCGGCGTTGAAGCAAGCGCGATGAGCCAGCCGACGAACCCGATGCGGATGATGCATCAGTTCAGCCGCGAGGACCCCACCAGGGACCGAGCGGGGCTGAAGCCCGGCACTACGCGACGGATCGTGGCGTTCGCCAAGCCTTACTCCCGGCAGATCCTTGCCTTCTTGGCACTGGTGATCGTCGACGCCGTGCTGGTGGTGGCCAGCCCACTGCTCTTCCGCAAGATCATCGACGACGGCGTGCTGAGGCAGGACGGTTCTCTCGTCACGCTGCTGGCGCTGATCGTGGCGCTGCTCGCCGTCGGCGAGGCTGGCCTGACGCTGGCGCAGCGGTGGTTCTCCTCGCGGATCGGTGAGGGACTCATCTACAACCTGCGGACCGAGGTGTTCGGCCACGTGCAGCGGATGCCGGTGGCCTTCTTCTCCCGCACGAACACCGGGTCGCTGGTGTCGAGGCTCAACAACGACGTCATCGGCGCGCAGCGTGCGTTCACGTCAGTGCTTTCCGGTGTGGTCAGCAACGTCATCAGCCTGGTGCTGGTCGCTGCTGCGATGTTGTTGCTGTCCTGGCAGATCACGTTGCTGGCGCTGTTGATGCTGCCGATCTTCCTGCTACCCGCCAAGTGGGCCGGCCGCAAGCTCTCAGGTCTGACCCGCGACCAGATGCAGACCAACGCACGGCTGTCCGCGACCATGACGGAGCGCTTCAACGTCGGCGGCGCGATGCTGGTGAAGCTGTTCGGCCGTCGCGACGCCGAGCTCGCCGACTTCGCCGGTGAAGCCTCGACAGTGCGCGACCTCGGCGTACGGATCGCCATGGTCGGCCGGATCTTCTACAGCGCACTGACTCTGGTGGCTGCACTGGCAACGGCGCTGGTCTACGGGATCGGCGGCCACCTGGCGATCGACGGCACCGTGTCTCCTGGCACGCTGGTGGCGCTGGCCGCGCTGATGGGCCGGCTCTATGGGCCGCTGACGGCGTTGTCCAACGTCCGCATCGACGTGATGACGGCGCTGGTCTCCTTCGAGCGCGTCTTCGAGGTGCTCGACCTCCAGCCGATGATCACCGACCCCGTCGACCCCCTCTCCTTGACCGACCGACCGGCGAGCGTGAAGTTCCGGCAGGTGTCCTTCTCGTACCCGACGGCCGAGCAGGTGTCGCTCGCCAGTCTCGAGGTAGTCGCCCGGCCCGAGACGTCGCGGCAGCAGGAGATCATCCACGATGTCAGCTTCGACGTGGGGGCGGGACAGATCGTGGCCCTCGTCGGTCCGTCCGGGGCGGGCAAGACGACCCTCACACATCTGGTGGCGCGTCTCTACGACGTCACCGCGGGGTCGGTGCAGATCGGTGGCGTCGACGTACGTGAGACGTCCGCCGCGGAGCTGCAGAACACCGTCGGCTATGTCACGCAGGACGCCCACATGTTCCACGACACGATCCGCGCCAACCTCACGTATGCCCGGCCTGACGCCACCGAGGCGCAGATCATGGCGGCCCTCGAGGCGGCGCAGATCCGGCGACTGGTCAACTCGCTCTCCGACGGGCTCGACACCGTCGTTGGAGACCGCGGCTACCGGCTCAGTGGGGGAGAGCGGCAGCGGCTGGCCATCGCCCGGCTGCTGCTGAAGGCACCGCGCATCATCGTGCTCGACGAGGCGACCGCCCACCTCGACAGCGAGTCCGAACATGCAGTGCAGCAGGCGCTCGACTCCGCGCTCGAGGGACGGACGTCGCTCGTCATCGCGCACCGGTTGTCGACAGTGCGCGGCGCCGACCAGATCCTCGTCATCGACGACGGACGGATCGTCGAGCGCGGGACGCATCACGAGCTGCTCGCGTCCGGCGGCTTGTACGGCGACCTCTACCGCACCCAGTTCAGCGCCGAGCTGGACGCCGAGGCCGCCACCTCCCCGGCCTAGCCCGCCCCCCAGCGTTGGCGCTACCCCCGGCCAGCGTTTGCCATGTTGACAAGCCAGCTGGCTTGTTCACATGGCAAATCTGCCGTGTGCACAATGCATTTGCTATGTGAACATGGCAAACGCCAGGGGGCGAGGAGGCTGAGGCAGAATGGCCGGATGGATCTTGGTCTGAAGGATCGTGTGTACGTCGTCACCGGCGCCAGCCGCGGGCTGGGACGCGCCACCGCACAGGTGCTCGTCGACGAGGGCGCCAAGGTCGTGCTCTCCGCGCGGCACCAGGAGACCGTTGACGCCGCGGTCAGCGAGCTCGGTGAGCACTCCGCGACCGGCGTGGTCGCCGACAACGCCGATCCCGGGACCGCCCGGCGGTTGGTCGAGGCGGCGACCTCGACGTACGGGCGTCTCGACGGGGCGTTGATCAGTGTGGGCGGCCCGCCCACCGGAGCCGTGCTCGACATCACCGACGAGCAGTGGCGTACGGCCTTCGACGCCGTTTTCGTGGGAGCGCTCGGTGTGGCCCGCGCTGTCATCGACGCCATCGGCGACGGCGGATCGATCGCCTTCGTGCTGTCGACGTCGGTGAAGCAGCCGATCGGCGGCCTGGCCGTCTCGAACGGGCTGCGGCCAGGCCTGGCGATGGTGGCCAAGAACCTCGCTGACGAGGTAGGCCCGCGCGGCATTCGCGTCAACGGGCTGCTGCCCGGTCGAGTCGACACCGAGCGGGTGCAGGAGCTCGACGCAGCCAGCGGCGACCCCGCGTCGACGCGACGCAACCAGGAGGCGAACATCCCGCTGCGCAGGTACGGCACACCGCAGGAGTTCGGTCGTACGGCGGCGTTCCTGCTTTCGCCCGCGTCCGATTACGTCACCGGCGTCATGCTGGCGGTCGACGGCGGTCTCACTCGCGGGCTGTGACCGGCCGACGGGGCCGACCCGCTCGCTGCTGACCGTGGTACTCCGACCAGGCGAAGTAGCACCAGAAGCCGAACGCCAGTGCGGCGAAGAAGAACCACTGGACGCCGTAGAAGAAGTGTGGTCCCGAGGTCAGGTCGGGTCGCTCGGCCCTGAGCGGCCGGTCGGCGACCTGCGGTGTCTCGCTCGTCAGGTCCACGAAGCCGTCATAGACGTCGTACGGCAGCGTCGGCGCCAGGGCGTCCGACGAGATGGCGCGAACTGTGCCGTCCTGCGGTTTCACCTGGTCCCCGTCGTCGGCGTTGACGCGCACCCAACCCCGTACGGTGACCTCAGCGGGGGGCGGGTCCGGCAGCTGTGGCGTGTCTGCGTTGTTCGCGGTCGGGATCCAGCCACGGTCGACGAGCAAGGCCGTGCCGGACGAGGTGACGAGCGGTACGACGACGTCAACCCCCGGGGAGCCGTCCCGGGTCCGATACGACACGACCACCGGGTGTGCTGCGTCGTAGCGGCCTGTTGCCTCGACGACTCGCCACTGGTCGCCCTCGTCAGGGGGAGCTTGTGTGCTGAGCACGTCCTCGACCGGCGTCGGGTCGTCCTTGAGGTTGCTGGTCGTCACCTCGTTGCGCTCGATGCGCTCGTGGTAGCGACGAAACTGCCAGAGCCCGAGCTCGACGCAGGCGACCCCTACGACCACGACCGCGAGGAGCAGACCCAGCCAGCGGCGGGAGACAAGGAATCGCAACACAGCCACTCCAACGTAGCGGCTCATGCCCTGGCTACCGGCGCGACCGTTGCCCCAACACGTAGGCTGGGGCAGTGGACAGACCCCAGGACGCAACCGCCCTCCTCGACCGCTACGGTCGGGCAGCCACCGATCTCCGGGTGTCCCTCACCGACCGCTGCAACCTGCGGTGCTCGTACTGCATGCCCGCCGAGGGCCTGGACTGGCTGCCGACTCCGGAGGTGCTCACCGACGACGAGGTCGTGCGGCTCATCGACATCGCCGTCACCCACCTCGGCGTCGACGAGGTGCGGTTCACCGGTGGCGAGCCACTGATCCGCCGCGGCTTCACCGACATCGTGGCACGCACCGCCGCGCTTCGCCCCCGGCCTCGGATGGCGGTCACCACCAACGGCCTGGGCCTCGACAAGGTCGCCGACGCGCTCGCCACGGCCGGACTCGACCGGGTCAACGTCAGCCTCGACACCGTCCGTCCTGACACGTTCAAGGCGATCACCCGCCGCGACCGCTTCCACGACGTCGTCAAGGGTCTCGCCGCTGCGGCACGGGCCCGCCTCACGCCGGTCAAGATCAACGCCGTGCTGCTGCGCGGCCACAACGAGGACCAGGCGCCTGAGCTGCTGCGCTGGTGCCTCGAGCACGGTTACGACCTGCGGTTCATCGAGCAGATGCCGCTGGACGCACAGCACAGCTGGAGTCGCGACCAGATGATCACGGCCGATGAGATCTTGGCCTCGTTGCGCTCGGAGTTCGACCTCAGCGACCACCCCGACGCGCGGGGAAGCGCTCCCGCCGAGCTGTTCCTGGTGGACGGCGGCCCGGCCACGGTCGGAGTCATCGCCTCGGTGACGCGGCCCTTCTGCGGCGACTGCGACCGGGTC
>JAABUR0100001914.1_pt1 | contig 34605 bp, 30 predicted proteins | sample 5560091 | NCBI WGS metagenome assembly JAABUR01 (sample SAMN10711879, study PRJNA513375) | rock metagenome | isolation source: Antarctica rocks | place: Antarctica: Victoria Land, University Valley sud | reverse complement strand
TGGGTATCCAGCCCGTTGCGATCGAGCGCTGCTCGGATCTGGCTGAGCCACTCTGTGCCCAGCTGGCGCCCGTTTGGGAGTTGGTCGCCTCGATCCCAGCGCCACGTTGTGATCATCGCCAGCACGAGGATCCGGCACTCGCGTAGCAAGTCTTGCTTGACCCCTGGATAGTGCTCGGTGACTTCTTCGGGCGCATGGGCGAGGTCGAATTCGACAGGCCCACGGCAGCACGTCTCGAGGTCTATGAACAGCAGCCCGTTCTTCGTGGTGAGCACGTTGCCTGGGTGCGGCTCGCCGTGCAGTAGCTGCTCGGAGCCGCCGCGCTCGCCGATCACTCGTCTCAGGCTTCGTAACGTGTTGCCGAGGAGCTCCCGGTCCGCGTCGGTGAGCGCCGGAGTGCGGTCGCGGCTTGCCACGAGTTGTTGGGCCTGCTCGACTCGATGCGTGAAGTGCGGCGTAGGGACATCGACCTTGCGCATGCCGGCATGCAGCCGCTCGAGCGCATTGGCGTAGTCGGCTGGTGAGACCTCTCGAAGCGTCGCAGGTTCGTAGTAGGTCCACAGCGTGACCACGAAGCCATCTAGCTCGTAGACGCGTGGCTCCACTCGAGGCTCGAGAGCAGCCACCGGGCTCCCGGATTCGGCGAGCCGTTGAGCAAGCTCGATTTCGAGCTGTGCGACCTGATGCGCTACGGGTGCCACACGGGCCAGGACGTCACAAGGCAGCAGACGCAGAGTGAGCTTGTTCGAGTCATGAAGAACGATCGAGTCGTCGACTGTCAGGTCAAGTGATGAGGCGGTCGACATGGCCGCAGCCCTTGCACGCGGGACCTCTGACGCCTGCATCGTCGCCTGGCCCCTGTCCCTTGCGTGCTGCCGTACTCTCCAAGTGGTGCGACCTGGGCACCGTACCAAGTTGTCGATAAGGAGCCGCGGTGGCGCGACGGGCGGGGCGCGACTGAATCGGCGATCTGGCCCCTTCGGCTCCTCAGCCGACAAATGGTCAAACAACGCAAACGATTCCCGGTCGCGGCACTAGGCAGCGTCACTTTAGGCTGCGGTGATGGTCTACACCTCGGAGTACCCGCCGTTCTTCGTGACCGTTGACGCAGTAGTGCTCACGATCCGCGACGGTGCGCTCTGCGCCTTGGTGGTGACTCGCGGCGGCGAGCCCTACAAGGGCAGGCTGGCGCTGCCCGGCGGGTTCGTCGACATCGACGAGGACCTGCCGGCGGCGGTGGTGCGGGAGCTGTCGGAGGAGACCGGCATCTCGGTGCGGGGCAACCAAGTCGAGCAGCTGGCGACGTACGGCACGCCCGACCGCGACCCACGCCACCGGACGATCTCGGTCGCCTATGTCGTGGTGCTCCCTGAGCTGCTGGAGCCGGTCGGTGGCGATGACGCTACCGACGCGCACTGGCATCGGGTCAGCTGGTTGCAGGCCCGCAAGGACCGGCTCGCCTTCGACCACCGGCAGATCGTGCGCGACGGTGTCGAGCGGGCCCGCGCCAACCTCGGGTGCACCGCGTTGGGGACCCGGTCTGGCGGTCTCCCTACTTTCGAGTAACAATGGCCCGGACCCCTGTGCTCGAGTGAGGACCGACGTGACCGACATCCAGACCCCCCAGCGCGACGTCAGCGAGCGTGAAGCACGCGAGGTGGCGGAGGCGGCCCGACAGACGGAGTGGACGCGCCCGAGCTTCGCCAAGGGTCTCTACCTCGGCAGCTTCGACATGTCGCTCATCCATCCCCACCCGCGGGCGAAGGATGACGACGTCGAGCGTGGCGAGGAGTTCCTCGCCCGTCTCCGCGCCTACTGCGAGACCCTCGACGGTGGCCGCATCGAACGGGAGTCGCTGATCCCCGACGACTACCTCAAGGGTTTCAACGAGCTGGGCGTCTTCGGCATGAAGATCCCGCGGGCGTACGGCGGACTCGGCCTGCCGATGTCGTACTACGGCAAGGCCCTGATGCTGATCGGGTCCGTGCACCCGAGCATCGGCGCGCTCGTCTCGGCGCACCAGTCGATCGGCGTGCCCGAGCCGGTGAAGATGTTCGGCACCGAGGCGCAGAAGCAGGAGTACCTGCCCCGTTGCGCGCAAGGAGCCATCAGCGCGTTCCTGCTCACCGAGTCCGACGTCGGCTCCGACCCGGCCCGGCTCGCGACGGTCGCGACGCCGACCGAGGACGGCTCGGCGTACCTGCTGGACGGGGTGAAGCTCTGGACCACCAACGGCGTGATCGCCGAGCTGCTCGTGGTGATGGCAACCGTGCCCAAGCACGAGGGAGGGCGCGGTGGCATCACGGCGTTCGTCGTCGAGGGCCACGCTGACGGCGTCACGGTCGAGAACCGCAACGCGTTCATGGGTCTGAGGGGTCTGGAGAACGGCGTCACGCGCTTCCACCAGGTACGCGTGCCGGTCGAGAACCGGCTCGGCCGGGAGGGCGAGGGGCTGAAGATCGCGTTGACCACCCTCAACACCGGTCGGCTGTCGATCCCGGCGATGTGCACCGCTGCCGGCAAGTGGTGCGTCAAGATCGCCCGCGAGTGGTCGGCCGAGCGGGTGCAGTGGGGCAAACCCGTGGGTCAGCACGAGGCGGTGTCCACCAAGCTGTCTTTCATGGCGGCGACCACGTTCGCGCTCGAGGCGGTGCTCGACCTGTCGGCGCAGCTCGCGGACGCCGGCACCAAGGACATCCGCATCGAGGCCGCACTCGCCAAGCTGTGGTCGAGCGAGATGGCCTGGCAGATCGCCGACGAGCTTATCCAGATCCGCGGTGGCCGTGGCTTCGAGTCGGCCGACTCGCTCGCCGCCCGCGGCGAGCGCGCCGTGCCGGCCGAGCAGGTGCTGCGCGACCTCCGGATCAACCGGATCTTCGAGGGGTCCTCGGAGATCATGCGGCTGCTGATCGCCCGCGAGGCTGTCGATGCGCACCTGGCCGCGGCCGGTGACCTCGCCTCCCCGGACGCCGACACCGCAGCCAAGGCCAAGGCCGCGGTGAAAGCCAGCGGCTTCTACGCCCGCTGGTTGCCCAAGCTGGTGGTCGGCAAGGGCACCGTGCCCCGGTCGTACGACGAGTTCGGCCGGCTGGCCCGACACGTGCGGTATGTGGAGCGTTCGTCGCGCAAGCTGGCCCGTCAGACCTTTTACGGGATGAGCCGCTGGCAGGCGGGACTCGAGCAACGCCAGGCTTTCCTCGGCCGCATCGTCGACATCGGTGCCGAGCTGTTCGCGATGGCGGCGACGTGCTCGCGGGCGGAGATGCTGCGGGCGGACGAGGCGAGGCGGGGACAGCCCGGGCAGGGGAAGTCAGCGCAGGGGAAGTCAGCGCAGGGGAAGTCAGCGCAGGGCGAGTCGGCGTACGCGCTCGCCGACGTCTTCTGCGCGCAGGCGCGGCTGCGGGTCGAGGCACTGTTCGACGCGTTGTGGAGCAACACCGACGCTGTCGACCGTCGGATCTCACGCCGGCTGCTCGACGGCGACCTGGCCTGGCTCGAGGCCGGCGTGGTCGACCCGTCCGAAGGCACCGGACCCTGGATCACCGGCTGGACGCCGGGGGAGTCGGCCAAGACCAACGTCGCCCGGCACTACCGCTGATCGCTCGGCGCTGCTGCGGCGCCGGGTTCGGCGTTCAGGGTGACTTCAGCGACCGACGCGCATGCTCAGGCATCAGCCCGATCGGCGGGCTGCGTCTGAAGGAGTAGCCATGCTGCGTCAATGCCTGCATCGCTCGTGGCCGGTCGCCGCACTCACAGCACTCGTGTTGGGTGTGGTCGGTGTGGCTGCCGCCCAGCCCGACGGTTCGGCCGACCCTGGCGCTTCCATCCGGCACGGTGACCACGGCCGGCATGGTGACCACGGCCGGCATGGTGACCACGGCCGGCATGGTGACCACGGCCGGCACGGTGACCACGGCCGGCACGGTGATCACGGCCGGCCTGGCCCGCACTCCCGGCACCACACCCGGCCGTTACCACCGCCGAGCCAGTTCGTCCGCACGGTGACGAACCCGTACATGCCGTGGGTGCCTGGCACCCGATGGTTCTACACAGGCGGCGACGAACGGATCACCGTCCACGTCCTGCACCGCACACGCTTGATCGAAGGCATCACCGCCACCGTCGTCCGCGACACCGTCAAGGTCGACGGCGAGACGATCGAGGACACGTTCGACTGGTATGCCCAGGACCGGCGCGGCAACGTGTGGTACCTCGGCGAGAACACTCGGGAGTACGAGAACGGTCAGGTGGTCTCGCGAGAGGGCTCGTGGGAGGCAGTGGTCGACGGTGCTTCTGCTGGCGTCGCCATGTTCGCGTGCCCGCGGGTCGGTGTTCCGTACCGCCAGGAGTACTACGCCGGGCATGCCGAGGACGTCGGCAAGGTGCTGGAGCTCTCCACCCGCGTTGTCGTGCCCGCCGGCCACTACCGGCACGTCCGGATCACCCTCGACACGACGACACTGGACCGCGCGGTGTCCGAGGTGAAGTTCTACGCCCCCGGGGTGGGGGTCGTGCGGGAGCTCGACCTCAACCCTGAGCAAGGAGGCACCCAGCTCATCCGCATGGTCAGGCCGTGAAGGATTACCACCTACCGGACTGGTGATGTCATCGCGCGGCGTTTGGGGAAGATTTGACCCCGAATTCGGGGTCAGATCTTCCCCAAACCTCGGCCGGTGCGGTAGCGCGACACCAGTGCCGCGCGACACTAAAGGCATGGATGCCGCGCTGCTCGTCTGGGAACGCATCATCGCCCGGCAGGCACGACCAGACCACGGCGTCGCGCTCGCGACCGCGGTGGTTGCCGTCGCACTCGTGGCGATCCGTCCGTCCTGGACGCTGACCAGACACGCGGTCACGATCGTGCACGAAGGCGCGCACGGGTTCGTCGCGATGCTCAGCGGTCGCCGGCTGGCAGGCATCCGACTCCACTCCGACAGCTCCGGGGTCACCGTCTCGAAGGGTCGGCCCAGTGGGGCGGGCATGATCGCAACGGCAGCGGCCGGTTACGTCGGACCGGCGCTGCTCGGCCTCGGATGCGCGTGGTTGCTGTCGCAGCGCCACGCGGTCGGCGTGCTGTGGCTGCTGCTCGTCGCGCTGGCGCTGTTGCTCGCCCAGATCCGGAACTTCTTCGGCTTCTTGGTGGTGCTGGCGACGGGGGTGGGACTGTTCGTGGTGTCGTGGCGGCTGGACGTCGACGCGCAGGTGACGGCGGCGTACGTCGTCACCTGGTTTCTGCTGCTCGCCGCACCCCGCCCGGTCCTGGAGCTGCAGGCGGGCCGCCGCCGCGGCCGTGCCCGGGGGTCCGACGCCGACCAGCTGGGCCGGCTCACGCCGCTGCCCGCGCTTGCCTGGGTGGGCGTGTTCCTCGCCGCCACCGTGGGCGCGCTCTTCGTCGGCGCCGGGTTGCTGCTGGTGTGAGTCGTGGGTTGGATCGGCCGAGCCTGGGTATGACGCAGGTATGACTATCGACCCGCAACCCCCGACCGAGCCCACACCTGGCCAGCCCACGCCGGGCGGCGAGCCCGCCCCCGACCCCGGTCCGATCATGCCGTCACCCGGACCGTCCGACCCGCCCAGCATCGACACGCCTCCCCAGCCGGAGACCGACCCGTCGCTCGGCGGGCTGGCCAGCCGGGACGCCGACCAGGCCCACGTCGACCACGAGGTGTCGCCGGACTCGCAGCTCGCCTGAGCCGGTCCGCTGAGCCGGGCTGGCCGCGACTCAGGTGCCGCTGACCTCGCGCACGACCGTGCCGGCGGGCTTGTCGGTCCGCAGGCCGAGGAACCGCGGGTGGCGCAGCTGGCCGTCGCGTGTCCACTCGGTGAAGGCGACCTGGGCCACGAGCTTCGGCGTCACCCAGTGCACCCCGCGTCTGAACACCGGCGCGCTCGGCAGGGTGCGCTCGGCATACGCCGGCGTACCGCGCTCGAGGGCGCGCAGCTGGGCGCTGAGCGAAGCGAGCAGCGAGGTGGTGAATCCGGTGCCGACCTTGCCGGCGTACACGAGTGCGCCGTCCTTGTCGTAGAAGCCGAGCAGCAGCGCGCCGAAGCCGCTGCGGGCGCCTTGCGGGTCGGTCCAGCCGCCGACGACGAACTCCTGGCCCTGCTCGCACTTGAACTTGAGCCAGTCCTTCGTCCGCCCGGACCGGTACGCCGAGTCGGCTCGCTTGGCGATCAGGCCCTCCCAGCCCCGCTGGCAGGCCTGCTCGAAGTACGCCTCACCAGCGGCGTTGCGATGGCTGGTGAACCGCAGCGGGTCGTCCCAGTCGAACAGGTCGCGCAGCAGCGCCTTGCGCTCACGCAGCGGAAGCCCGCGCGTGCTGTGTCCGTCGAGATGCAGCAGGTCGAACAGGTAGTAGACGACCGGGACACCCGAGCGGCGCGCCTTCGCCGCGTTGCTCACGTGCATGCGGGGTTGCAGCATGGCGAAGCTGGTCTGCGCCCCGTCGAACGCGACGACCTCCCCGTCCACGACGAAGTCGGGTGCGTCGACCTCTGCCAGCGCGTCGACCAGCTCGGGAAAGCTTCTCCCGGCGTCGGCGCCGGTCCTGCTGCGCAACCGAACTTCGCCGTTCGACCGTGACGCCAGCACCCGCATCCCGTCGAGCTTGCGCTCGTAGATCCAGCCTCGGTTCGAGAACCGGTCCTGGGTGAGGGTCGCCAGGGCGGGCCCCGGCACGTCGGCCACCCGCTCAGGCATGGCGTCGCCGGGTCAGGCCGCAGCACCGGCGAACGGTCCAGCCGCACCGGGAGAGCATGCGGCGATTTTCGCATCATCGGCCTCGTCTCGCCGGGGAAGCCCGCAGGCAATGTGGGAGACTCGGTGACCGGCGCGGAGCGTGCCGCACGACGACACGGCTGGGGGTCACCCTGACGACTCGCGAGATAGCCGACCCCTCCTTCGTGCACTCCACCCGGCTGCGCCTGGCAGGAATGGCGCTGCACGCCTACACCGCCACCGGAACCGTCTTCGGCTTCCTCATCGTCGTTGCTGCCTTCGACGGCGCGGTCGAGCGGGCGCTGTGGCTGGCGTTGGCGGCCCTGATCGTCGACGGCACCGACGGCATGATCGCCCGCCGGCTCCGGGTCAGCGAGACGATCCCGACCTTCGACGGCGCCCGCCTCGACGACATCGTCGACTACCTCACGTACGCCTTCGCGCCGATGGTGCTTCTCTGGGTCACGCACCGCCTCCCGGGCGGTGCCTGGGGTGTCGTGCTCGCGGTGCTCCCGCTGCTGGCCTCGAGCTATCAGTTCTGCCGAACCGACGCGAAGACCGCAGACCACTTCTTCCTTGGCTTCCCGAGCTACTGGAACGTCGTCGCGTTCTACGTTTTCGTGCTCGACCTGGGGGAGGTGACGACGTCGGCCATCCTGGTCGTCTGCACGATCCTCGTGTTCGTGCCGGTCCGGTACGTCTATCCCTCCCGCACCCGGTCCTTCCGCACCCTCAACATCGTCTTCACCGGCGGCTGGCTGATCACGTACGCCGTGCTGCTCGCGCAGGCACCCGACCCCAACCTCGTCGTGGTGGTGCTGTCGTTGGCCTATCTGGTCTACTACGCCGGGCTGTCCCTGTATCTCACGCTGGCGTTGCCCTGGGGGCCGGCCAAGCGGCTGTCGCGCGACGCGATTGCCGCCGACCTCGAGGACTGATGTCTCTGGGACTCGTGGCCGCGCTGGCGGCGGCAGCCGTCTTCGGTGCCGCGGCTGTCCTGCAGGCCACCGCCGTGCGCCGAGTTCCGGTCGTCCACGACAACCAAGCCAGCATGCTGCTGAGGATGCTGCGACAGCCGTTGTTCGCCCTCGCCATCGGACTCAACCTCGTCGGGTTCCTCCTCCACTTCGTGTCCTTGCGGTTGATCCCGCTCTACCTTTCGCAGGCGGCCATCTCCGCGAGCCTGGTCTTCACGGCTGTGCTGGCCACGTGGCTGCTGCGGGAGCGGCTCGCCACACTCGACTGGACGGCGGTCGCTGCCGTGACTGTCGGTCTCGCTGTGCTGGCCGGTGCCTCCGGTGACATCGGCAGCGACGACCCGCCACCCGGCTTCGTCGGGTGGCTCTATGCCGCCATCGTGGTGGTCGCGGCGGTCGGGCTGCTGGCCGCCCGCTCGCACAGTGCTCTCGCCTCCACCGTGCTCGGGCTTCTCGCCGGTCTCGGTTTCGCCGGCAGCGGCATCGCCGCCCGGATCCTGCCGGGCTACACCCCGGCCGCGCTGTGGGACGCGCCGGCGACGTACGCGCTGCCGATCAGTGGTGGGCTGGCGTTCGTGCTGTACTCGCTGGCCCTGCAGCGCGGCTCGGTCACGGTCGCCACGGCGCCGGTGATCGTGATGCAGACGCTGGCCCCCGCCGTGGTCGGGATCGTGGTTCTCGACGACGCGGTCCGCGATGGCTGGGCCGTGGTGGCCGCCGGCGCCCTGCTCGTCACCGCAGCGGGGGCGGTCGCGCTCGCGCGGTTCGAGCGCGGACCGTGAGCCGAGGCCGCCGGCGGTCCGTCGACACGCGACCGCGTGGTGCTCCTCGCCGCGGATGCGATGGCATCATGTGCGGATGGCATCGACCCGGGGCGAGGGAGCCGGGCGCGAGCGCCGGCTCCGCCTCGCGGCGCACCCGGCGAGCGTCCCGGAGGTTCGCCGTTTCGTGCAGGACGGCCTCCATGAGTGGGGGCACGAGGAGCTCGTCGACGACGCAGCGCTGTGCGTGACCGAGCTGACGTCGAATGCAACTCTGCACAGCGGCAGCGACTACGTCGAGGTGCTGATGAGCGAGCGGCCGGACGCTATCCGGATCAGCGTCTGGGACGAAGGCGCCCGGCCGATCGAGGTTTTCACCCCGCAGCTGAGGCGGTCGCCAGGCGGCGGCAGCGCCGAGTCCGATGCCGAGACCGAGCACGCCACCGGTCGCGGCCTCGTCGCCAGCCTCGCTGACACGTGGGGAGTGGAGCGGACCGCGAGCGGCACGCTGACCTGGGCGGAGCTCGCCGAGGGGGACGACGCCGTACGGAACCGGCTGCCGCAGTCGATTCTTGAGCCCGGTCAGCGGCTCGGCGCCGTACAGCTGTCGGACTCGTGGGTGATCAGGATCGTCGACTGCCCCGTTGAGCTTGCGCTGACCCTCGATCAGCACCTCGACGAGCTGGTCCGAGAGTTCCAGCTCCTCGGCTCCGGTACGGCGGCCGCGGAGCCGACGTCGGCGCAGCTGGCAGCAGTGATCGCCGGCCTGATGGACCGGTTGGCGCCGTCACGCTACCTCGCCCGGCTGGCCGTGCAGGACGCAGCGGTCAGGGGTCGGGAGCTCGTGACGTTCGACCTCGAGGTGCCGCGCTCGATCACCGCTGACATCCGGCTGCTCGAGGAGACGCTGTCGGCTGTCGACACGCTGAGCGAACGCCGAGAGCTGTTGACGCTGGCCGCTCCGCCGCAGCTACGGGAGGTGCGGGCGTGGATGACGGCTGAGGTCGTCGGGCAGATCGAAGCGGGCGCGCGGCCGACGGGGTTCCCGGTCTGGCTCCGAACCGATTGGGCCGGGTGAGGGAGATGCCTCGGTGCCAGTTCATCCCGCCTTACCTCCTGCAACGGCTGGCGAGCCACCACAGCGACTCCACGGCCCGCTCGCGCTGTGACTCAACGCTGGCGGTCGACGACCTGCTGCGATCCCGGCGTGCTGCGGCCGACCACATCGTGTACGTCGAGACGGCTGCACCACCGTCTCAGGCCGCCGCGGGCGACGGCGCCGCCGTGGTGGCCCCACAGCCGACGTGGACGGTTCACGACGCCGACAACACCGCCACACTCCCAGGCCGGCTGGAGCGCAGCAGCGGTGACGCCGTCTCGGGCGACGACGCGGTTGACGAGGCGTACGCCGGCACCGACGCGACGGTGAGCTTCTATGCCGACGTCTTGGCACGCGCCTCCTTCGACGGCCTCGGCGCTGCGGTGGTCGTCACCGTCCACTACGAACGCGACTACGACAACGCCTTCTGGGACGGTCACCAGCTCGTCCTCGGCGACGGCGACGGCCAGGTGTTCGGCCGGTTCACTCGGCCGGTCGACGTCTTGGCGCACGAGTTCACGCACGCGGTCACACAGTTCACCGCCCGACTGACCTACCAAGGCGAGCCGGGTGCGCTCAACGAGTCGGTGTCGGACGTCTTCGCCGCCTGCGTCAAGCAGCGTCTGCTGGGACAGCGCGCCGATGAGGCGGACTGGCTCATCGGTGCGGGCATCTTCCAGCCTGCTGTGCAGGGCCGGGCGCTGCGCTCGATGAAGGAGCCCGGGACGGCGTACGACGATCCGACGCTTGGCAAGGATCCTCAGGTCGCCAGCATGGCTGACTACGTCACGACCGCCGACGACAACGGCGGTGTCCACATCAACTCCGGCATCGCCAACCGCGCCTTCTACTTGGCGGCGACCACGCTCGGCGGCCACAGCTGGGACGTGGCCGGACCGATCTGGTACCAGGCGCTCACCGGCGGAGAGGTCGGTTGCGACACGAACTTCGCCGGTTTCGCCCAGGCCACCGTCGACGCCGCGGCGCAGGTCAGTGATGGGGACGCCGAGGTGGTTGCCGCGGTCACCGAGGCCTGGAACACCGTGGGGGTGATACCAGGGGTCGCGGCGCCCGCCCCCCCACCAGCGTCACCCCCCGACATCGTCCGGGTCCGCCGCAGCGGCGGCTTCGCCGGGCGGACCGCCTTAGGCGAGGTGCGTCCCGACACCGACGACCCGCGGGCCCCCGAAGTACGCGCCCTGGTGGCGCGGATCGACTTCTCGTCGATCAAGACGAGCCAGACCCAACCCGACCGGTTCATCTACGTGTTCACCGTCGACGGGCGCGAGGTCGTCGTGCAGGAGCACCAGCTGACCGACGACCTTCGACTGCTCGCCTCACTCGTCATCGACGACAGCAGGTAAAGATCGGGTTGCAATCGGCCCTCTACCCGTCGCCATTGTCGGAGCCCGGGGTGACGATGAGTCATGGCCTTCGACGAGGCAGACGCACGCCGCTCCCCGAGCTCTGGCACCGAGGAGCCGTCGCTGGCGCTGCCCGACGACCTGTCCGGATGGATCGGCATCGGCTGGTTCGCCGTTGTCGCCATGTGCTCGGCCGTCGTTGTCGCGCTCGCCCTGCCGACCGAGTCGTTCGTCGACCAGTCCACCCCGGTGAGCCAGGTCGTCCGGCTCGACTGGCTGATCGTTGCCACGTTCTTGGTCTGGCCGATCCGCCGGAGTGCACAGCACAGTTTCTGGTGTGGTGCCGCCGCCCTCGTGGTGGCGAGCAGCCAGTCGTTCTACGTCATCAGCGTCGGGCTCGAGCGGCTGGCCGATGCGCAGATCCCAGTGACGGCGGGCGCCGCCTGGTACCTGCTGCCGGCGTTTCAGGTCTGCTGCTACACCGGCTTCTGGATCTCCGGAGCCCGTCAGCGCTGGAAGGACCGGCGGTGGCAGCGGCTGATCGCCGCCATGATGCGCGACAGCTAGCCCCCGGCGGTCCGGTCCCCAGCGGCTGGTCAGCTCGCCGGCTGGAGGGCCGCCAGCGCCTTCTCGGCGTGCAGGGTGAAGTTGAGCTCGCTGGTGATGACGTCTTGGATCGTGCCGTCGGAGTCGATCACGAACGTCGCGCGCTTGACGGGCGTCATGTACTTGCGCTTGACCCCGTACGCAGCCGCGACCTCACCATCGGTGTCCGAGAGCAACGGGTAGCCGAGACTCTGAGAGTCGGCGAAGTCCTTCTGTGCAGCGACGTCGTCGACACTGATGCCCACCCGCTGTGCGCCCACCGCCTCGAAGTCGGCTCCAAGGTCGCGGAAGTGACACGCTTCCTTGGTGCAGCCGCCCGACGACGCAGCTGGGTAGAAGAAGAGCACCACCGGACCCTGCGTCAGCAAGCTGTCGAGGCTGAGCCGTTCACCGTTTTGCATCGGGAGGTCGAAGCGCGGGGCCTGCTGGCCGGTCTTGATCGTCTTCATGCTGGTATGCCTTCCATTAGGGGTGTAGAGCCTCAAAGGGGTCGAGCCTCAGGGGGTGTCGGGCTTCTTGGGCGGTAGCGGGATGAAGCCGCTCGTGCGTCGGACGTAGTCGGCGTAGCCAGGTCGGCGGTCACCCATGTCCTTCTCGAGCAGCGGTTTGCCGGTGCCCTTGGCCAGCAGCCACGTCATCACGATCGGCGACAGGATCGTCACGATGCCGGGCCAGGAGTCGAACGCGACCAGTGACAAGCCCCACCAGACGCAGGCGTCTCCGAAGTAGTTCGGATGGCGGGTGTAGCGCCACAGGCCGGTGTCGAGCACCTGGCCGTCCGTCGTGGGGTCGTTGCGGAACCGCGAGAGCTGCCAGTCGCCCACGGTCTCGAAGAAGAAGCCGACCACCCACACCGCCACACCGATCCAGGCGACGATCCCGAGACCGGACGTCTCGAAGTTGGCGACCTGTACCGGCAGCGAGACGAACCACATGATGAGGGCTTGCGTGAGGTAGATGCGGCGCAGTGCGAACAGGTGCGGGTTGCCAGGCGCGTTCTTCAGCAACGTCTCGTAGCGCGGGTCCTCGCCCTTGCCGACGGACCTGCTGGCGATATGGACGCCCAGCCGGACACCCCAGATCACGGTAAGCGTCGTGATGAGGGCGCGGCGGCCGTTGTCGCCGGAGCCGGTGGAGACGAGGAACGACGTCAGCGCCACGACGGCGAAGCCGAGACCCCAGGCGACGTCGACAACCGCGTGCTTGTGCAGGCCCAGCGCCGCCACGAACGCGACCGCGAGGACGGCGACGGCCGCCAGCAAGGTGAAGGGCAGCGCGGAGACGAAGTCACCCCAGGGGAAGTCGCTCACGAACTGCCCTCTCAGGCTGTCCGGACGGCGGGCATACCCGAGTCACCGACGGAGGTCCGGACGGCCAGGATCTGGTCCACGCCCATCCGACCCTCCTCGAAGCTGAGCGCGGCACCCACCATGTAGAGCCTCCAGACGCGCGCCACCTCCTCGCCGACGAGTGCGACAGCGTCGTCCCAGTGCGACTCGAACGTCCGGTACCACTCGTGGATCGTGCGCACGTAGTGCTCGCGCAGGGCGTGCACGTCACGCACCTCCAGCCCTGCCGACTCGAGCATCTCGACGGTCTCACCGACGGGGCGCATGTCCATGTCGGGGGCGATGAACGCCTCGATGAACGGCCCACCACCGCGCTGGGTGCGGCGAGACATCTGCTGGATCAGCAACCGGCCACGAGGCTTGAGCAGGCCACGCAGCTGGGCTGCGAACGCGGGGTAGTTCTCCCGGCCGACGTGCTCACCCATCTCGATCGAGCTGATCACGTCGAACGGCCCGTCCACCACGTCGCGGTAGTCCTGGTGACGGACCTCGATGTTCGCCAGCCCGCGCTCGTCGACACGTTGCTGCACGAAGTCGCGCTGCTCCTTGGCGAGCGTGACGCTGGTGACGTGGACGTCGAAGTTCTCCGCGGCGTACAGCGACAGCGACCCCCAGCCGCAGCCGACGTCGAGCATCCGCATGCCCGGCTGCAGCCCGAGCTTGGCGCAGACGAGCGCGAGCTTGTCGCGCTGCGCGTCGGCGCCGGTCCAGTACCCGCACGAGTAGGCCATGTGGGGGTCGAGGATCAGCTCGTAGAAGTCGTTCGAGAGGTCGTAGTGGTGAGAGATCGCGGCCCGGTCGCGCAGCGCCGTGTGCAGGCGGCCGCGCAGTCGCGCCTGCGAGTCTGGGGGAGCCGGCGGCGTACCGATGACGCCGAGACGAAAGGCCGTCCGGACGCCGGTGGCAAGGACGCCCATCGACGGGCGTCCGGTGATGTTGCGGTCGCGGACGGTCCGCCAGACGCGCCGGAAGCCGTCGAGCAGGTCACCCTCGACGTCGAGCTCACCGGTCACGTAGGCCTGGGCCAGCCCGAGCTCGCCGGGGTGGTAGACGAGCCGACGCAGCGCATCGGGCGACCGGAGGGTGACCACGGGAGCGTCAGCCGGGCCTGCCTCGCTGCCATCCCAGGCGCGAAGTCTCACGGGCAGGGTGCCGAAGGCGGGAGTGACGACGGCGGCGAGCCGCTGTGCCGCGCCGACCGGGCGGACCTGGCCCGTCGCCCTCATGTCATCGGCCTTGGCCACCCTGCATCCCTCCGTTGAAGATGAAAGTGGCCCTTCCCGTGCCGGGTGTCACCTGGCAGACAGAGAAGGGCTCACCCCTCACAGAGTATTCGGAGTCCGTGCCGGATCGGATTGGCGCAGCTCGACTCTTGACCAGCTCAGTGTGCCCATCGGGTGGCGGCGGCCAGGTCATCGTCGCTGGCACCGTCAAACAGCTCCAGCTCACTGCTCCGGACAGCCACCAGAGCGGCCACGAGGTCAGCACCGAAGGCCGAGGTGAGCGCACTGTCGGCTCGAAACGCGTCGAGCGCTTCACCTAGCGTCGTCGGGAGTCTCGTGATGCCTCGCCGCTCCAGCGCCTCTTCGCCGAGCGCCGCCGGGTCGACATCGACCGGCTCCGGAAGCCGCGCGCCGTCGGCGAGCCCCGCCAGGCCAGCCGCGACCAGCCCCGACAGCACGAGGTAGGGATTGGCAAGCAAGTCGAAGCACTTCACCTCCATGTTTGCCGCCTGGGACTCGCTGCCTGCGGATCCGGTCACCATCCGCATCGCCGCCTCACGATTCTCGAGTCCCCAGCAGGCGTAGACGCCGGCCCAGTGCGAGGGAAGCAGTCGCAGGTAACTGACCGGGCTGGGCGCACCGATGGCGAGCAGGGCCGGGAGCCGTGTGAGTACTCCGGCGCTGAACGAGTCGGCGGTCTCGGTGAGACCAAACCTGCCGTCGCCGCCGGCGAAGAGGTTGTGGCTGTCACGCCACAGGCTCAGGTGGACGTGGCCACCGTTGCCGACCCCTGGAACGGCGACCTTGGGGGAATACGACGTTCGAAGCCCGTGCGCCATACCCACCGCTCGGATCGTCGAACGCACCAGCACCGAGGTGTCGGCGGCGCTCACGGGGTCCTCCGGTGCGACCGAGAGCTCGAGCTGACCCGCGGCGTACTCCGGGTGGAACTGCTCCACGGTCACCCGCTCGTCTCGTAGGGCGTTGAGCACGTCACGGCAGTAGTCCGACCGGTTGATGAGGCGGGTCATGCTGTATCCGGGACCGGTTACCCCGGGGACGAAGTCGTCGCCGTCACCGGCGGACACCACCCATTCGACTTCGAACGTCGTCTGGGCGGTGAAGCCCTGCTCGGCGAGCTCGTCGACAAGCCGGGAGAGCAGCAGCCGACTGCACTGGCCGTGCGGTTCTCCCGACTGCTGATAACGATCTGCGGGCGCCCAGGCCCACCCCGGCTGCGCGGCCAGCGGCACGACCCGGCGTACGTCGGGGATGATCCGCAGGTCACCGACGGGCTCGGCGCCAGCACCGTCGCCGGCGATCCAGTCGTCGAACCGGAAACGGTCGAAGCTGGTCGAGATACCGACTCCCCAGGCCGCGAGGTGCGGAAGCCGGGCGAGTGGCACGGACTTGACCCGGGTGATGCCGGAGTTGTCGACGAAGGTGGCGGCTACCGCCACCACACCCGCCGCTTCGAGAGCCTCAAGCCTCTTCTTGGCGTCTTGGCTGCGCGCCTCGCGCCCTGCAGTGTCCATGGCCGTCCCTTCACCGTCGCGTGGGCAGTTGTCCAGTTGTGGACAAACTACGGGGGTGCCATCACACTCGCAGGTGAAATGTCCACCGCCCACTGGCCGAGGAGGCCTCATGTCCACGTCGAGGGACACCACCACGACTGAAGGAAACGGCCTTCGACGAAGCCTGTCGGTCTGGCAGGCGATCGGCATCTCGGTGGCGCTGATGGCACCCAGCATGGCCGCCAACATCAATCCGCAGGGGACCGCCGGACTGGTGGGCCGGGCAACGCCGCTGGCGTTCTTCCTGGCCGCGGTCGCCGTGTTGCTCATCGCCTACGTGTTCGTACGACTGTGCCAGTACTACCGGCACGCGGGTTCGGTCTACGTCTTCGCCGGTGCGACACTCGGCTCCCGCGCGGGGGCCGTCGCTGGGCTGGGGCTGATGGGCACGTATGCCTTCTACGGGTTGGTGACAGGGTCCGCTGCGGGCATCTTCGGCGCAGAGTTCCTCGACCGGCTGGGCATCTGGACCGGCCAACCGTGGTGGTCCGCCTTCGTGGTGGCGGCGGTGGCGCTGGCACTGGCACTGGTGCTCGCGATCATTCCCGCTAAAGGCGCCACGTCCCTGCTGCTCATCGTCGAGGGCATCACCGTGCTGCTGATCCTCGTCATCTCCGCGGTCGTGCTGGCCCGGCTGCTCGGTGGGGACGCGCCGGGTGGCGCCCAGTTCACCCTCGACGTGTTCACCGTCCCGGCCGGGACCGACCGCTCCACGCTCTTCCTCGGCATCATCTTCGGGCTGTTGTCCTTCGCGGGGTTCGAGGCGGCTGCCACCCTTGGTGAGGAGGCGCACAACCCGAGCCGCGACATCCCTCGAGCCATCCTAGGGACCGCCATCTTCGGTGGCGTGTACTTCACGGTCGTCACCGCGATCGAGATGATGGCGTTCGGCACCGACGCGGCCGGGGTCGACAGGTTCGTCCACTCCGAGGCACTCCTCGGGGACCTCGGGACGTCGTACGTCGGTGCCTGGGTCGGTGACCTGATCGTCCTTGGCGCGGCAGTCAGCGCGTTCGCGTGCTGCCTGGCCTGTCTGGTGGGTGCGGCGCGGCTGCTCTTCGCCGTCATGCGCGACGTCAGCCCACAGTCACCGCTGGCACGGACCGGACGCAACGGCACCCCGGCAGCGGCCACGAGCCTGATCGCAGGGGTGGTGGTCGCGATCGCCCTCGTCATGATGACGTTCTTCTCTGCTGAGCCCTTCGACACATTTCTCTGGAGCGGCACCATCGGCACGCTGATCCTGCTGGTTGCCTACATCTTGGCGACGATCGGCTGCATCAAGCTGGTGTTCATCGACAAGCGGATGGACGTGGCCGGCTGGCAGGTCGTCATCCCTGTGCTGGCGCTTGCCATGCTGGGTTACACGATCTACCGCAACGTCTATCCTTTCCCCGCCGGCGCCGCCTGGTGGCTGCCGGGCACCGCCTTCGGTTGGCTGATCGTCGTCACTCTCGTGGCCTTCCTCGTCCCCGGCCTGGCTCGCCGGCTCTCCGAAGGGATGGCACACCTCGAAGAGCAGGACCGTGCCGGCTATACGCACAACCAGGGCTAGCGCAGACCAATGCCAGCGCCCCGAGCCTGATCGCCCATGCCGCCCGCAGACGCCTCCTTCGCCGTGGGGCCCTTCGTCGACCACCACTGTCATGGGCTCGTGCGACGTGAGGTCGACCGCGCGGAGTTCGAGCTGCTCCTCAACGAGGGCAACGGTGCAGGGCCGCTCGGAACGTCCGCCTTCGACTCGATGATCGGGCTTGCCGTACGCCGTTGGTGCGCCCCCCTCCTCGAGCTGCCTGAGCTGTGCGACGCCGACGCCTATCTGGCCCGGCGAACCGAGCTCGGCGCAGGAGAGGTCGACCGCCGTTTCCTCGGCGCGGCTCAGATCAGCGACTTCATCGTCGACATCGGTTTCGTGCCCGAGCCGATCTCGACGCCCGATGAGCTGGCCTCCCTCGGTGGTGGTCGAGCCCACCGAATCGTCAGGCTAGAGGGCATCGGACAGCAGCTTCTCGGCGACGGGACGCCGGCAGAAGCCTTTGCCACGGCTTTTCGAGCGGCGCTGCTTGAATCGGGAGCGGTTGGGGCGAAGAGCATCGCAGCGTACCGAGTGGGCCTCGAGCTGGCTGCTGAGAAACCCGACGAGCGTTCCCTCATCGAAGCGCTGGGGCGACAGGCCCCGGACACCTCGGGCGCCTTTCGTATCGCTGACCCCGTTCTCAACTCCTGGATGGCGTGGGCCGCAATCGAGATGGGGCTGCCCCTGCAGTTCCATGTCGGCTATGGCGACGCGGATGTCGACCTTCATCGGTGCGACCCGCTGCTCCTCAGCGCGTTCCTGCGCTCAACGCAGGAGCGAGAGGTTCCTGTGCTGCTGCTGCACAACTACCCGTTCCACCGCCAGGCTGCCTATCTGGCGCAGGTGTTCGACCACGTCTTCTGCGATCTGAGCCTCGCTGTGCACAACACGGGAGCACTGTCGCGACGCCTCGTGGCCGAGGTGCTCGAGCTGGTGCCGTTCGGCAAGCTGCTCTACGCATCTGACGCGTTCGGCCTTGCGGAGCTGTACTACCTCGGCTCGCTGCTCTTTCGTCGCGGCCTGGATGCTTGCCTCACCGAGCTGGTGGCAGCCGGCGAGATGGGTGCGGACGACGCGAGGCACCTGGTCGACCTGGTGGGGCGGCGAAACGCGAACCGGGTCTACCGCCTGGACTAGTGCCCCGTCAAGCAACGTTCGCCTGACGCGGCACTAGGGTGGCCGGTCGCGGAAGTAGTGGTCAGCGAGGGCCGCGGCCGCGCATGAAGCCGACTGCGACGACGACGAGGACGATGAGCACAAGGATGATCAGGAGTGCCTTCATGGCGGACAGGTTCCCCGTCAGGTCGACTTTATGCAGTCTTCGTCGGCGGGAGTGCCGCCACGTCGCTGCGCGGGCGGGGTCACAGGGTCCGACGCGGGCGGCGGAAGCGCTCACCGACGGTCAGGGCAAGGGCGGTCACGTCGGCGCCGCTCAGTCGACTGCGACCGTGCTTCATCAGCTTGAGCAGCTGAGGCAAGGTCGCGATGGAGGTGCCGCCGACAACGCTGGGTGCACTGATGCGTCCACCCACCAGGCACAGCACAGACTGGACACTGACACCGGACCGGCCCGAGGTTTCGAGCGTCTCGACGACCCTCGATGTCAGCGTGTCGATGTCTTCGACCACGGGGGTGAAGTCCTCACCGTCGACGAGGAACGTCTCGTACGACGACGAGAACAGCCCCGACTTGCCCGCGAACTGCACCTTGGCGCCGGTGGCCTCCTCGACCTGGACCAGCCAGAGCCCGGTCGACGTGACGGCCAGGATGTCAATCGTCGTCTCACTGGTTCCGTTGAGGACGCGGCGGTGGTAGAGGTACACGCCGTCGGGGTACCTGGCGCGCAGGGCGACGGCCACCTGATGCTTGATCACCGCCTGCTCGGTCCCGGCGATCCACCGGGGATTGTCGCTCAGCACCAAGGTGGCGCGCTCGCCGTGCGGCGCACCGCGGTGCGACCGCTTCGTCTCGGGGGGAGCAGCGTCTCGAACTCTCCCGCCACTGACGTGGGAAGCTCGCGGGCGTTCTCCTACATATGGTGCTTCATGACCACCATATGTAGCCGCTTGCTCGCGCTGTGTCCTCAGAATGCCCGAAGTGTCGGTGACACGGTGGACGCCCGCCTCGGGACACAGACCGACCGCTCGCAGTTGTCTAATATACCCCCCGGTGGTATGCTGCGGCTTATGACGACGAACCACGCTCCCGCCCCAGGACATGCGTTGACCGCGATGGCGATCAGCGCAACGTTGCACTGTCTGACCGGCTGTGCGATCGGCGAAGTGCTCGGGATGGTGATCGGGACGGCCCTGGGCTGGCACAACGCCGCGACCATCGCCGTGTCCATCGCGCTGGCGTTCGTGTTCGGCTACTCACTGACGATGCTGCCGGTGCTGCGGGCCGGCCTGACGCCGAAAGCGGCCGTCGGAGTAGCGCTCGCCGCTGACACGATCTCCATCGCAGTGATGGAGATCGTCGACAACACGGTGATCGTGGCCGTCCCGGGCGCGATGGACGCCGGCCTCACGAGCTGGCTCTTCTGGGCGGCTCTCGGTGGCTCCCTGGTCGTCGCCTTCGTCGTGACCGTCCCGGTGAACCGGATGCTGATCGCACGCGGTCGTGGCCACGCCGTCGTCCACGCGTACCACTGACGGTCCCTTCGCGGTGGCCGCAGGGGACGCAACGGCTTCTGCTCGGCGATGGTGAAGAAGTTCGCCTGAGCACCGCCGGCAGATTCGGTGTCAGCTCAGCCCTACGATGGACTGACACCGGCGCCGTAGGGAGGCGCCGACCCAGGTACGCAGGAGCGTCGGGCAGTGAGCTGGATCAAGCCGGTCGGGACCAGGCTCGTGAAGTACGGTCCGCAGGCGCAGCTCCTCTGGAAGCACGTGGCAGCGCCGGCGACGGCTGTCGCAGGTCGCACCTTCGCGGCGCAGACGGCTCGGCGTACCGCTCTGAAGCACGCGGACACCGTCGTCGAAGGCGCGATCGTGAACGTGATGCGAGACGGTGAGACCTACTGGGTCGTCTTCACCGGCGGTGAGCCGGTGGCGGCGTATCCCGCTGCGCCGGTCCCGCTGCCGGAGCTGATCGCGCACGCCAACCTGGCGAAGAAGATGACGCCCGACCAGTACCGCTCCCGCCAGGCCGAGGCATCTCGCACCCGCAAGGCGGTTGAGACCGCGCGGACGGTACGCCAGCAGTACCGCAGGCGCCGAGACGGCATGTAGGAGCACCCTCCGCGGGGTGGGAGAATTCCCGCGTGCACATCGCGATCGGGGTCGTCGTCCTCATCAGTGTCGTCACGCTCGTGACGGCGTTCGGTCGTCGGCTGCCGGTGCCGGCACCGCTGTTGCTGGTCGTGGTCGGGGTGGTGGCGTCGTTCATCCCCCAGGTGCCGGAGGTGGAGCTCAGCCCCGACCTGGTGCTCGTCGGCTTCCTGCCCCCGTTGCTGTACGCCGCCGCGCTCAGCACGTCGGTCACCGACTTCCGCGCCAACAAGCGACCGATCGCCTTGCTGTCGGTGGGTCTCGTGATCACCACGACGGTCGTGGTCGGTCTGGTCGCCTGGTGGCTGCTGCCCATCCAGCCAGCGGTGGCGTTCGCTCTCGGCGCCGTCGTCTCACCGCCTGACGCCGTCGCGGCCACGGCCATCGCCCGTCGGGTGGGCATGCCGAGACGGATGGTGACGATCCTTCAAGGCGAGAGCCTCGTCAACGACGCGACGGCGCTGGTCGCCCTGCGCACGGCGATCGCGGCCTTCGGTGGCACCGTGACCGTGTGGGAGGTCGGCCTGGACTTCGTGACCACAGCCGTGGGCGGCGTCGTCGTCGGCATCGTCGTTGCGATCGTGACCGGCAAGATCCGCAGGCACATCCATGACGAGGTCAGCGACACGGCTGTGTCGATCGTGACCCCCTTCATCTCCTACCTGGCAGCCGAGCAGCTGCACTTCTCGGGCGTGCTCGCCGTCGTCGTCACCGGGCTCATCCTCGGCCACCGCTCCCACCTGATGCAGTCGGCGTCGTCTCGAGTCTTCGAGCGGACGAACTGGCGGACGTTCGAGTTCATGCTGGAGAACACGGTCTTCTTGCTGATCGGGCTGCAGGTCCGTTCCATCGTCACCGCTGCCGGCCAGAGCGACCTGGGCGTGCAGCGGATCGCGATCGCCTGCGTGGCCATCACCGTGACGGTGATGATCGTGCGGCCGCTGTGGGTGTTCCCGGCGACGTACCTGCCCCGCCTCATCCCGGCCATCCGGAGGAACGACCCGCTCCCGCCGTGGACCTATCCCGCGGGAATCTCCTGGGCGGGTATGCGGGGTGTGGTGACGCTCGCCGCAGCCCTCATCTTGCCGGCGGACGAGACGCAGGAGCGTGAAGTGCTGATCTTGATCGCGCTGGTGGTGGTGGGGGCGACGCTGCTGCTGCAGGGTGCCACCCTGCCCTGGGTACTGCGTCATCTCGGCCTGACCGGACCCGACCCGGCCGAGGACGCACTGCAGGCAGCCAGCGTGGCGCAGCGCGCCTCTGCCGCCGGGCTGCGGCGGCTCGACGAGATCCGGACCGACAACGACCGCGACGAGGTGATCGAGCGCGTACGCCGACGCAGCAACGAGCGCTCCGACGCCTTGTGGGAGCGCCTGGGGGGGAGCGACGAGACCCCCAGCCAGGCCTACGCGCGGCTACGGCTGGCCATGATCGACGCCGAGCGCCAAGAGCTGCTCCGGCTACGCGACGAAGGCGCCGTTCCCGACGAGGTGATGCGGCGTGTGGTGGCCTCCATCGACGTCGAGGAGACCGTGCTCGACCTCGGCCAGCGCTGGAGCGACGAAGGCCGGGCGGAGGAGCTGACCTCGACGATCACGCATGGCGCCTGCGAGCACCTGGACGAGCTGTCTGAAGCTCCCGCGCCCAAGACGCCGCAAGGCTGCGAGGAGTGCATCGCCGAGGGCCTGGAGTGGGTGCACCTGCGGTTGTGCATGTCGTGCGGTCACGTGGGTTGTTGCGACTCGTCGATCGGCAAGCACGCCAGCGGCCACTTCCAGCATGTGCAGCATCCGGTGATGCGTAGCATCGAGCCGGGTGAGGCCTGGCGCTGGTGCTTCGTGGACGACGTGCTGGGCTGAGCCCTGCGTCAGGGAAGGTAGCGGCGAGCCTCCTCGACGACCTCCTCGAACAGGGCCTGCTCGAGGGCGGCACCCTCGCGCCGTACCGAGTCCGCCTCGACCCGGATCAGCCGGTCCAGCCGGACCTCGCTGGGACGTCGCTCGCGGTCCCAGTCGCCGGTGCCGACGTCGCGCCAGTGCCGTCCTTGGCGTGTCTCCTGCTCGGCGTCGCGGTCATGGTCCTTGCTGGTCAGCATCAACCCGGCCAGGTCGCCGTCGAGGCGTCCGATGATGAGGACCGGGCGGTCCTTGCCTCGCGACGGGTCGTCCTCATACGGCACCCAGGTCCACACCACCTCACCGGGATCGGGGCGCCCGTCGCTGCGCGGCTGGTACTCGACGACCAGCCCCTGACCTTTCCGGCCCGGTGGGGGCGCGGAGTCGTTCCGCGCCCCCACCGGTCGACGGCGGGTGAGCGTCGTCAGAAGTCGGCGGAGCTGGCCGCCTCGAGGCTCACGGGGCAAAGGGTCAGCAGCCGCAGGTGTAGTAGGTGATGTCCCAGTGGCTGCCCTCGTTGGTGTAGACGTTTCCAGACGCCGCCTTGTACATCGGGTAACCGTCACTGCGCAGGCCCGCGTAGGCGTAGTGGCCACGGATGTAGTTGTCGTTGCAGGTGGACCGGGAGATGTCGACCTTGTAGCCGTTGAAGTGGCTGTAGGTCCCGCTGGCGTGGCCGACCTCGGTGCCGCCGGTGATGTTGACGGCACACCCGCTGACGCCGCGATACGTCTTGATGCCGGAGACCGTGGACTGGTTGATCTGCTCGTAGGAGGTGCAGGTGGAGTTGTAGCGGTAGGTGCAATTGCCGCTCGAGCTGTGGGTGATGCCGGACGCAGACAGCTGCGAGGCGGCCTGGCTCTGGGTGAGCTTCGTGACGGCGGTGGCTGTCTGGACCGGACCGAGGCTGACAACGGCCAGCGACAGGAGTCCGATCAGCACAGCGACCAGACGATGGGTGCGAGTCATGACGATTCCGTTCTGCAGCGGAGTGCGCTGCGGCTGAACTGCGTGACAGGGAAGGAGCCGGCGGCTCCCACGGAGGTGTCTAGCAGCCGGAGGGGTCGCTTGCCCAGACCCAAGCCCGTTGTCGGGCCCGCGCCCCAGCGGTAGGACGCCGCGTCAAGCGGCGGCCAGACCAGGCTCGGTAGGGACGTCCTCCTTTGTGGCGTTGATCAAGACCAGCACCGTGAGCAAGGCCACGAACAGCAACGTTGCACCCCAGAAGAACGACACGTGGTAGCCGTGCACGAACGCGAGGCCGGTGACCGCCTCGGCGTCGGCCGGGTCGCGCAGGTTGTCCTGGACGTAGCCGGTCACCGCACCGGCGTACAGCGTGTTGAGCAGTGCCAGACCGAGCGATCCGCCGATCTGCTGGGCGGTGTTGAGCACAGCGCTCGCCACCCCGGCGTCGTGGTGGCTGATGCCGACCAGGGCGGTGCTGGAGGCCGGGATGAAGACACCGGCGAGACCGACGCTCATCAACAACAGCGCTGGCAGCACGTGTAGCCAGTACGACGTGTCCGGGGTGATCTGGGTGAGCAGCAGCATGCCGACCACGGCCATCACCAGTCCTGGGATCAACAGCGGTTTGGGCCCGACCTTCGGCAGCAGCTGCGAGACGATCGCGGCTGAGACGATGATCCCGCCGCTGAACGGCAAGAAGGCGAAGCCGGACCTCAGCGGGCTGTAGCCCAACGTCAGCTGGAAGTAGTAGGTCAGGAAGAGGAACATCGCGAACAGACCCGCACCGACCAGCAGGAACGTCAGGTAGGAACCGCCACGGTTGCGGTCGAGGATTACCCGCATCGGGAGAAGCGGGTTCTTCGCCCGCAGCTCCCACGCGATGAAGGCGACGAGGAGGACGGCTGCCGCGATCAGGAAGAACAGGGTCGAACCGGCGGTCCAGCCGAGCACGTCGGTGCTCCTGCCAGGGTCCTTCAGCTTGGCGGCCTCGGTGAAGCCGTAGACCAGCGACACCAGGCCGAGCGTGGCCAAGACAGCGCCGGGGATGTCGTAGCGGGTGTCGCCCGCGGCCCTGCTCTCGCGCACGATCGGCACGGCAGCCAGCGCGGCGCCGAGCGCGATCGGGACGTTGACCCCGAGACACCACCGCCACGAGGCGTACTCCGTCAAGACGCCGCCGACGATCAAGCCGATGGCCGCGCCACCACCAGAGATCGCGCCGAAGACTCCGAACGCACGGGCCCGCTCCTTCGGCAAGGTGAACATCACCGCGATCAAGGAAAGCGCCGCCGGTGCGAGCAGCGCCGCGAACGCGCCCTGCAGGGCGCGGGCCGCGAACAACAGCCCAGCGGTCGAGGCGATCCCACCGAGTGCGGACGCGCCGGCGAAGCCGAGCAGCCCGACGATGAACGTGCGCTTGCGGCCCATGTAGTCAGCGATCCGGCCGCCGAGCAGCAGCAGGCCGCCGAACGCGAGCGTGTAGGCCGTGACCACCCATTGCCGGTCGGCGTCACTGATACCGAGATCGGTCTGCGCTGAAGGCAGCGCGATGTTGACTATGGACGCGTCGAGAATGATCATCAGCTGAGCCACGGCGATCACACCGAGCGCCACCCAGCGCTTCGGGTCCAGACCTGCGCCAGGCGTCGATGGTCCGGTCGGGGTGGTCTCGGGGGGAAGAGTTGACTCGGTCACCAGGACCCTTTCACGTCAGTGGACGGTTGTGCCGTTCACTCCACCACGGTCCACCGACATCATCGGATGGCGGCCCTAGAATCGGATGATCATGTCCACCAAGCGGCGCCTCGCGTCAGAGGCCACCGCACCCGCGCCGCAGGGTGCTCCGCTGGTCATCACCTATCCACCGCAGCTCCCCGTCTCGCAGCGCAGGGACGACATCGCGGCCGCCATCCGTGACCATCAGGTCGTGATCGTCGCGGGCGAGACCGGTAGCGGCAAAACGACGCAGCTGCCCAAGATCTGCCTCGAGCTCGGACGCGGCCAAGGCGGTACGGTGATCGGCCACACTCAACCTCGCCGCATCGCCGCCCGGACCGTCGCCGAGCGGATCGCCGACGAGCTCGACACCGAGCTCGGGCAGCTCGTCGGCTACCAGGTCCGCTTCACCGACAGGTCGAGCGAGGCGACGGCGGTTAAGGTGATGACCGACGGCATCCTGCTCGCCGAGATCCAGCGGGACCGCACCCTGCGCCGCTACGACACGATCATCATCGACGAGGCGCACGAGCGCAGCCTCAACATCGACTTCATCCTCGGCTACCTCAAGCAGCTGCTGCCGCGGCGACCCGACCTCAAGGTCATCATCACCTCGGCAACGATCGACCCGGCGAGGTTCTCCACCCACTTCGACGACGCCCCGATCATCGAGGTCTCAGGACGCACCTACCCCGTCGAGGTGCGCTACCGCGAGCTCACCGACGACCAGACGCAAGGCATCGTCGACGCGGTCCGTGAGCTGACGACTGCGGGGCCGGGCGACATCTTGGTGTTCTGCTCCGGCGAGCGGGAGATCCGCGACGCCGCTGACGCTTTGAAGAAGCTCCAGTCCAGCCGGGTGACCGATCGGCTCGAGGTGCTCCCGCTGTACGCCCGGCTGTCGTCGCACGAGCAGCACCGCGTCTTTGCGCCGCACTCGACCAGACGGGTGGTACTGGCCACGAACGTCGCGGAGACGTCGCTGACCGTGCCCGGCATCCACTACGTCGTCGACATCGGTCTCGCCCGCATCTCCCGCTACAGCTCCCGCACCAAGGTGCAGCGGCTACCGATCGAGCCGATCTCGAAGGCCAGTGCCAACCAGCGCAAGGGCCGGTGCGGCCGGCTGGCCGACGGTATCTGCATCAGGTTGTACGCCGAGGACGACTTCGAGGCGCGTCCGGAGTTCACTGACCCCGAGATACTGCGTACGAACCTCGCCTCGGTCATCTTGCAGATGACCGCGCTAGGTCTGGGGGACATCGCCGGGTTCCCGTTCCTGGAGCCGCCGGACACCCGGGCGGTGCAGGCGGGCTTCCAGCTGCTCGACGAGATCGGGGCCATCACCACAGCGCCGCCGCAACGCCGGGCGTCGCGACGCGGGCGCGGCAGTTCCCGGCAGGCACCCGGGCGCGGCCCCCGACTCACGACGATCGGTCGCGACCTCGTGCGTCTTCCGGTAGACCCTCGCCTGGCGCGGATGGTGCTGGAGGCTGGACGCAACGAGTGTGTCCGTGAGGTCGTCACGATCGTCGCCGCCCTGTCGATCCAGGACCCGAGGGAGCGACCGGCCGACCAGCAGGAACAGGCCGACCAGGCGCACCGGCGCTTCGCCGATCGCACCTCCGACTTCGCGAGCCTTCTCAACCTGTGGCGCTACATCAAGGAGCAGCAGAAGGAGCTGTCGTCGAGCGGTTTCCGTCGCATGTGCAGGCGCGAGTACCTCAACTACCTTCGCGTCCGCGAGTGGCAAGACCTCGACGCCCAGCTGCGCCAGGTCGCCAAGCAGCTCGGAGTTCCGATGACGACGACGCCCGCCGCGGCTGAGGCTGTCCACCGCTCGCTGCTGGCCGGGCTGCTGTCCCACATCGGCATCCGCGACGAGGAGAGACGCGACTACCTGGGCGCCCGTGGGACGCGGTTCTCCATCTTTCCCGGCTCCGGGCTGTTCACGTCCCAGCCCGCGTTCGTGATGGCCGCGGAGCTGGTCGAGACCGGGCGCCTCTGGGGGCGGATGAACGCGCGGATCGAGCCCGAGTGGGCCGAGGACGTCGCCCGCCACATCGTCAAGCGCAGCTACAGCGAGCCGCACTGGGAGAAGAGCCGCGGGGCAGTGGTCGCGCTCGAGAAGGTGTCGCTCTACGGCATCCCGATCGTCACGGACCGCAAGGTGAACTACGGCCGCATCGACCCCACGATGTCTCGAGAGCTCTTCATCAGACACGCGCTGGTGCAGGGGGAGTGGACGACTCACCACCGGTTCTTCGCCGCGAACCAGGCCCTGCTGGCGGAGGCCGACGAGCTCGAGCACCGGGCTCGCCGTCGCGACATCGTTGTCGACGACGAGACCGTCTACGACCTGTACGAGCAGCGGATCCCGGCCGACGTGGTCTCGACCGCTCACTTCGACGCGTGGTGGAAACGCCAGCAGCACGACACCCCTGAGCTGCTGACGTTCACGCTGGACATGCTCGTGCACGACAACGCCGAAGTCTCTGCTGACGACTTCCCCCTCGCCTGGCGCCACGGGGAGGCCGAGCTCCCCCTCGCGTACCAGTTCGAGCCGGGCACCGACCTCGACGGCGTCACCGTCGACATCCCGGTGGCTACGCTGCCGCAGGTAGGAGCCCACGACTTCTCCTGGCCCGTGCCTGGGCTGCGCGAGGAGCTTGTTGTGGCGATGATCCGCTCGCTGCCCAAGCAACTGCGGGTCAACTTCGTCCCAGCACCCAACGTGGCCCGGGCTTTCCTGGCCGCGACGACGCCAGGGGAGGAGCCGCTGGTCGACGCACTGACCAGATACCTGCGTCGTACGACCGGCGTCACCGTGCCGCCCGATGCGTGGGACTTCACCAAGGTGCCTGCGCACCTTCGCACATCGTTTCGGGTGGTGGACGACGCAGGCGCCGAGCTGGGAGTAGGCAAGGACATCGAGGCGCTGAAGAACCGGCTGCGGGGGCAGGCCGACACCGCCGTGGCGGCTGCGGCGGCAGGGCTGGAACGGTCCGGACTCACGGGCTGGGACTTCGACACCCTGCCCCGGGTCTTTCGGCAGACCCGCGCGGGGCTCGAGGTGCGCGGCTACCCGGCGCTCGTCGACGACGGCACCCCCGTGAGCATTGCCGTGCTCGGTACTGAAGAGGAGCAGCGGAGCGCGATGGTGCTCGGCGTCCGCCGGCTGCTTCTGCTTGCTGTCCCCTCGCCGGCGCCGGCGATCGCGGCCGATCTGTCGAACGCCGACAAGCTCGCCCTCGCGCTCAACCCGGCGGGTGGCTCCGCCGCGCTGCTTGACGACGCGTACGCCGCCGCTGTCGACGCCTTGGTGGCCGACCATGGCGGGCCGGCCTGGGAACGGGAGTCCTTCCACAGCCTGGTCGAGACGGTCCGCCGGCACGGCCGGGCGCGCACCGAGCAGGTCGTCCTCCTTGCCAGGGACGCCGTCACCGCAGCGCACGCCGTAGACCGCCGGCTGTCGGGACGGGCAGAGCTCGCGCTGCTTCCTGCGCTCTCCGACATGTCAGGGCAGTGGGCACGACTGATGGGGGCCGGCTGGGTGGCTGCGGCGGGCGTCGAGGCGCTGCGGCACTACCCGCGGTACTTCGCCGCGATGGAGCAACGGCTCGAGAAGCTGCCCGGCGATCCGCGCCGCGACGCCGTGCTGATGGGGACGGTGGCCGGCGTGCAGTCGGCGTACCTGCAGAGGTGGGAGAGCCTGCGACCCGGAGAGCCGCCAGGGACAGGGCTGCGGGCGATCCGGTGGATGATCGAAGAGCTGCGGGTGAGCCTGTGGGCGCAGCAGCTGCGGACTGCGCAGCCGGTCTCAGTGAGCCGGATCGAGAAGGCGCTGGCTGACGTCTGACGGTCCCCGGTCGTCGACGTCTGGGGAAATCTTCACCCCGGATCCCGGGTCGAAACCACCAGGGCAGAACAAGCGAATCTAGTCCTCGTGCTCGACTGCGACCCGAGTCAGAACCGGCAACAATGCAGAGCCCACGGCCTGATTCGCACCACCCGGCTAAACGACGGCTTCAACGGACCAGAGAGACACCGGCGTCACCGGGCGGCCACACGCTCATTATCAGCCCCTAATGGGCGCACCGCCAGGGGCACCTTGGCTAGTAGAGTGCCGCCCGAGGCGAGGGAGATGGCATGAACACTGCGCAGAACACGGCCCACCAGGTCAACGACAACGAGTGGTTCGAGCGGCTGGTGCGGGTGGGGCTGGCGTCGTACGGCGTCGTGCACCTGCTCATCGGCTGGCTCGCGCTCCAGCTGGCGTTCGGCGACAAGTCGGGGGCACCCGACCAGCAGGGTGCGCTCCAGCAGATCGCGGCCGAGCCGTTCGGTGAGGTCCTGCTGTGGATCATTGCGGTCGGGCTGTTCGCGATGGCCGTCTGGCAGGCGATCGAGGCGTTCGTCGGCCACACCAGCAGGGACAATCCGAAGCGGACGTTGAAGCGGGCGGCGTCTGCAGGCAAGGCGGTCATCTACGTCGCCCTCGCGTTCTCGTCGGTGAAGACCGCGCTCGAGTCGAAGTCGAAGTCCGCCAGCAAGGACTCGATGACCGCGAAGCTGATGGACCTGCCTTTCGGACGCTTCCTCGTCTTCGCCGTCGGCGCGGTCATCATCGGCGTAGGAGTCGCCCTCGTAGTGAAGGGTGTGAAGAAGAAGTTCGAGCGGGACCTCGAGAGCCGAGCGACGTCAGGGTCGTCGGGCACGGCTGTGGTGCGGCTCGGCCAGGCCGGCTACACCGCCAAGGGGGTCGCGCTCGGCGTCGTGGGCGGTCTTTTCGTCTGGGCCGCGTTGACCTACGACGCCAACAAGGCCGGCGGGCTCGATGTCGCGCTGCGCAAGCTGCTCGACACCGGCTCCGGCCCGTGGTTGCTGGCGCTGGTCGCCGCCGGAATCGTGTGCTTCGGGGCATACTGCTTCGCCTGGGCGCGGTACGCCGACACGTCGTCCTGACGCCGGTCTGCGGCTCGTGCGCACAACGTTGACGGGCCGCACCCGACAATACGGCACAAGTTTTGGCGTTGGGTGCTGTTGGCGAGGGGGCGGCGTGACTTATGGTGCTCTGGGCGTCCGCCAAAGTGGTGGTGTCGACGTCCTTCGCCAGATCAAGGGGATCGCATGACCTTTCGTCGCACACACACTCGCCGGGTAGCCCTCACCGCGCTCGTCGCCTCCTCCGCCACCCTGGCTGCGATCGGCGCCCTCACCGGGCTCCCCGCCAGTGAAGCGGCACTCGGCTCGACCGGTGCTGTGCAGCAGGCTGGGGATACCGTCCTCAAGGGTGTCGCGAACAAGCCGCGAACCACCGACACGAAGGACGTGCAGATCTTGTCCTTCAACGACTACCACGGCCACCTCGAGGCCAATGACACGCCGCAGTCGCCGCTACCGGCGACAACTCCGCCCGTGGGAGGCGTCGAGTACTTGGCCACCCACATCGAGCAGCTGCGCGCGAAGCAGCCCGACTCAACGCTGACGGTGGCCGCGGGCGACCTCATCGGAGGGTCCACGTTCTTGTCGGGTCTATTCCAGGACCAGCCGTCCGTGGAGTCTCTGAACGAGCTCGGGCTCGACGTGTCCAGCGTCGGCAACCACGAGTTCGACGAGGGGCTGACCGAGCTACGGCGGATGATCCAGGGCGGTTGTCAGCCGGCACCCAAGGGCTGCTTCAAGGACGCCAACGGCAACGACATCCCGTACGGCGGAACCGACTTCTCCTATCTCGGCGCGAACGTGGTGCAGAAGAGCAACGGCCAGAACCTGCCCTGGCTCCCCGGCACCACGATCAAGAAGGTCCAGGGGGCGCCCATCGGCTTCATCGGCATGACCCTCGAGGCGACCGACTCCCTGGTCAACCCGGCCGGCGTCAGCGCGGTCGACTTCTTGGACGAGGTGGAAACGGCCAACGCGCAGGCAGCCGTGCTCAAGTCCAGAGGCGTGGAGTCGATGGTTGTGCTGCTGCACGAGGGCGGCTACCAGAGCGGCACCTACAACGACTGCGTCGGCATCTCCGACCCGATCAAGACGATCGCGGAAAGGCTCGACCCCGAGATCGACCTCGTCGTCACCGGCCACACCCACCAGCCGTACGTCTGCTCGATCAACGACCCCGCCGGAAACCCGCGGCTGGTCACGAGCGCGGCGTCGTACGGCCAGGTCCTGACGGAGACGCACCTGAAGATCAACGTCGCGACCAAGGAGGTCGTCCGCGGGCTGTCCACTGCCAAGAACCTGCTGGTGACCCGCGACGTTGCCAAGGACGCCGGCGAGACCGCGATCATCAACTTCTGGAAGCCGCTCGCGGCGGCGCTCGGAGCGCAGGTGGTCGGCAGAAACAACGAGGACATCCTCGGGGACTCCGGTACCTGCCGGTGTGAGGAGACCCCGATGGCCGACCTCGTCGCCGACGCGATCCTCTTCGGCACCAAGGACGCCGAGGACGGCGGCGCGCAACTGGCGCTGATGAACACCGGCGGCGTACGAGCGTCGTTCCGGGTGGTTCCCAAGTACGCCGAGCAGCCCAACGAGATCACCTACGCCGAGGCGTACGACGTCGCCCCGTTCAACAACATCCTGGTGACGTTCGACATGACCACAGAACAGATCGAGGCGACGCTCAACCAGCAGTACCAACGCATCTCCGCCCGCGGTTCACGGCCGATGCTTTCGCTCGGTGTGTCGAACGGCTTCACCTACAACTGGGTGTGGGAGGGCGCGACTCCGGCCCCGAACACGCAGCCGACCACGGCGACGACCGGCGGCCACGTGGAGCCGGGCAGCATGGCGCTCAACGGTGTCGCACTGGTGCCGGGTCAGACCTACCGGGTAGGCACGTTGAACTTCCTCGCCGATGGTGGCGACTCGTTCACGGCCTTCAAAGCCGGCACCAACCGGCTCGGCGGCCCCGAGGATCTGGCGAACCTGGTCGCCTACCTCGAGGCGAACAAGGAATCAGGGCTCAACGCTCCCGCGTCGCGGATCAACGGCCTGTAAACTCGCAGCAGCAAAGGGCAAACGCCGAAGCGCCCCGCCTCCCTCGGGAGGCGGGGCCCTTCGCTTGACCTACGGCCGGGCGGGGACGTGCGCGATCGCCTCGCTGTACGTCAGGCCGCTCAGCTCCAGCAGGTCGACGACGAGGGAGCGCATCTGGCCGAGCACGACGGCCGCCGAGAGCGTCAGTGGTTCGGTGGCACCGGCGCTGCGCTCCGCAGCGGTGAGCAGGAGCGGGCGCGCCGCATCGGGGGGCCGGTCAGCCGCGAACTCGGCGGCCATCAGCTCGGCAGCTGTCGCGAGCTCGTCGAGCAGCTCCAGATAGTCGGGCGGCATCGTCTCGTCGAGCCGGGCGCTCACCACGACGCGCCGGATCAGCACGCGGGTATTGCGCAGCGCCCGGTCGAGTGGGCCCACCACCTCGGCGATCGACCGCACGTGCTGTCTCGCGCCGCGGCGAAATGGCGACGACCTGACCACTTCGAGCCCCTCGTTGGCCGCGGCCTGGAGGTCACCGAGCAACGCCTGCGTCTCCCGGGCCCTGTCGAGGGTGTCGGACGCGTGGTCGACGTCGGCGTGCTCGGCGCTGACGGCCGCGGCCCGCAGCAGTCTCGCCAGCTCCTCCGTCACCTTGGCGGCCTGCTCACGCGGCCGGCGCAGCGGCGCTCCGGGCACCAGGGTCGCCGCGACCAGCGCGACGCCCCCACCGATGAAGGCGTCGAAAATCCGGCTCACTCCGCCGTCGAGCGGCAGCAGGGTGGTCACGACGATCGACTGCACCGCTGCCTGCCCAATGAACAGCACCCCGGCGTCCAACAGGATCGCGGCCGACATCGCGACGGCCACCACGACGACGATCTGCCAGCCTCCTTGGCCGAACAGATGCGTGAAGCCGTCAGCGATCCCGATTCCGACGGCACACCCGACCGTCACCTCGGCAACCCGGCGCAGCCGTTGCCCGTACGACGTGCCGAGGCACAGGACCGCCGCCACCGGTGCAAAGAAGGGCCGGGTGTGCCCGAACACCGTCGTTGCGATGATCCAGGCCGCGCCGGCCGCGAGCGCGCATTGACCGATCATCCAGGCCTTGGCCTGCAGCCGTCGCAGCCGGGCAGCTACCGACAACCGCCCCCGCTGTAACGCGCGGTCACCCAGCCCGGACAGGTCCATGGCACCCATCCTGACAGCGACCGCCGCCCGGCCCTCTCATGCGGCCGCACGCGAAGGGTGGCAGGCTGAAGGCATGCAGACGCGACAGCTCGGAGACGTCCAGGTCGGGGCCATCGGCCTCGGCGCCATGCCGCTGACCGAAGACAGGCGTCCGTCGCAGACCGACGCGATCGCGACCGTGCACGCTGCCCTCGAGGCCGGCGTCACGTTGATCGACACTGCCGACGCCTACACGCCCTCCGACCACGGCCCCGGCCTGAACGAGGAGGTGGTCGCCAGAGCACTGTCGACGTACGCCGGCGCACGTGACCAGGTGCTCGTCGCCACCAAGGGCGGTCACACCAGAGACGGCGGCGACTGGGGGCTCAACGGGCGGCCCGACTACCTCCGGCACGCCTGTGAGCAGTCGCTGCGGCGTCTGGACGTCGAGTCCCTCGACCTCTACCAGCACCACCGCCCCGACCCTGACGTGCCATACGCCGAGACGATGGGCGGCCTCAAGGAGCTCTACGACGCCGGCCTGATCCAGCGCGCCGGCATCTCCAACGCCGACCCCGACCAGATCCGTACCGCCCACGCGATCCTCGGGGGAGCCCTGGTGTCGGTCCAGAACCAGTTCTCGCCGGCGTTTCGCAGCAGTGAGCCCGAGATCGCGGTATGCGCCGAGCTGGGGCTGGCCTTCCTGCCCTGGAGCCCGCTCGGGGGCAGCAGCGGCGCCAAGGACCTCGGTTCCGCCTACGCCGCCTTCCAAAAGGTCGCCGACGCCCACGACGTCAGCCCGCAACGGGTCTGCCTCGCCTGGGAGCTGGCGCTGTCGGAGTGCGTACTGCCGATTCCCGGTGCCAGTCGCCCGGCGTCGATCGAGGACTCGGCGCAGGCCACTGAGCTCACCCTCAGCGACGACGAGATCACCCGGCTGTCCGCCACCTGACGGGTGGACGTCTGGGCGCTCCGGACGGCCCACATTCTCAGGATCTTCGACTTGCCCACGCCGTGAGGCTGAGTTAGCGTGCACTGGTCGCTCCCGCTGGGAGTGTCGCCTGGTCGGGTACGCCGAATCCTGCCCACCTCGCCCAGGCAAGCACCACACCCGACAGGGCAGGAGCGGGGGAACCGTGTAGTTCGGCGTTGCAGGTCGTGCAGGTAAGGCGACACGCAAAGCCTTGGGGTGAAGCCAAGGATCGATGATCACTGATCGACGGTCACTGGCCGGGCGAACCTTTCCGCCCGAACCCGACAGCTCACTTCGCAGGCGGCGGAGAGGTTTTTCGTATGGCCGACCAGCCACGCCATCGCGCGCCCCGGCGCCGCCGTATCCGACGCACGGCCGTTGCGGTCAC
>JAABUR0100001913.1_pt1 | contig 34608 bp, 31 predicted proteins | sample 5560091 | NCBI WGS metagenome assembly JAABUR01 (sample SAMN10711879, study PRJNA513375) | rock metagenome | isolation source: Antarctica rocks | place: Antarctica: Victoria Land, University Valley sud | reverse complement strand
CTGCCTGAAGCGCTACCTCGCCCGCGAGATCTACCACCTGCTGCCACCCCTCCTTGGCGTCGTCGCCTCGGACGCAACACCAGCGAAGATGGTCGCCTGATCGGGTTGCGAAATATAGGAGCATCAATGCCCTCGCCGAGGCGTTCATCTCGCTGTTCAAGGCCGAACTGATCCGCAACAAAGGTCCATGGAAGAGCATCGACGACCTCGAGATCGCCGTCGCCGAATACATCGACTGGTTCAACCACCGACGGCTCCACGGCAAGATCGGACTAATCCCACCCGTCGAGCATGAGGAGCAGCACGACCGGCACCACCCCGTGGCGACTACCGTCGTCGCGTCAGTTCAGAGTCTCCACTGAACCCGGCACGCGACAGTCCGTCGAGGGCAACCCAGTCGGCTTTCGCATCAGTGACTTCGCGTCAGACATCGTCGACTTCATGGAGGCTGTCTGGAGCGCCACTGCCGTGCTTGTCGGCGCTTCGAGCGGCGGCTTGGTCTGCCAAGTTGTGGCGACAAGTCACCCTCAGCGCGTAGCGGGCTTGGTCCTCATTAGCAGCCCCGTGACGCTCGGAGACAAGCCCGGCGTGATAGCCATGCGCGAGGAGATCCTGGCGCTGTCCGATCCGATCGACCCTCGCTTTGTCGAGCAGTTCGTGCGCGGGACGTCGCCCGATGACATTCCCGAGGAGTTTGTCGCGCGTCTGGTCGATGAGAGCCTCGCGATACCCGCCAAGGTGAGGAGAGAATCGTTCTTGGGCCTGCTTCAGGCGGAACGACCGGAGGCGCTGGAGGACATCCACGTGCCGACGCTGCTGCTGTCCGGAGGCAGCGACACTCTCGTCCGAGATGACCAGCAGGTCCTGCTCGATCGAATGCCAGACGCCGGCCTCATAGTCTACGACGGGGTCGGCCACGGCCCTCACCTCGCACACCCAGGCCGCGTGGCGGCGGATCTGGCTGAGTTCGTGCACGGGCACTGAGTACCGGCAGCGCTCTCAAGCGAACCGCCGATTTCGACGTGACGTTCACACACTCGCCCGAACGAATGAGCCGAGACCCAACCAGAGTCAACGTCTGCTGATCGCCATGTCCGCGAGAGTCTGCACGACCGGCAGGCGGCGAAATGACGCACCGCGACCTGCAGCTTGCCTCCCGTTCCGGCACGTAGTTTCAGTTCCTGAAGTAGACAGGCACTGTGAAGAAGATCGCGATCGAGTTCGAGACCAGTAGCAGATGCTGGGGCCTTTTGCGAGGGCCGCGACCTACGTGTTCGGGGCGAGTCGCATTAGGCAGCCGTCGCGGCTTGGGTGAGAGCTTTGCTTCTGGAGCGGCGTCCGGGACGATGACGAGCCGTAGCTCGCCATCAGAATGGAATGCCAGGTAACCGGTCGGGAAGGCGCTAATCCCCGTGGTCGGAAGCCGACGCGCTGGCCCATCCGCCAACCACTCGCGGGTCGGCACATTCGGCTCTTTCACCTGAGCCCCGTCAACGTTGCGCATCCTGCTCGGCGCGGTTGGGCGTTCTCGGGCAAGCCCCCCAGCAGGCTCAATCATGTCGGGTGTGGAGTCGATGCTCAACAGGAAAGCCGTGCATCGGGATGGCTGCCGGCTGGCGGCTACGACGCGCCTTCGGGATCGCAACTGACACCTCCGCGCAACATCTTCGTCAGCGCTTCACGGGCAGGCAACTGCGCAACTGCGAGATCCAGAGAGGGACGGCGTGGATCCTGCTTATGTGGCCCTTCTGCTATCCGTCCGAGGACGTCGCGGGCTACCTGAACGGGCTATGGACACAGGGGACCAGTCGGCGTACCTTGCGAGGCAATCCTTCTGAACCCGAACACCAGTCAAGAGCACGCCCTGCTTGGGTGAACCCCGGTAAGGCCACAAGGAATGAGCAAACTCAGATCCACTACCGCCCGTATGAGCGGCGAGATCGTGACGCTGACCTTGATTGCGCTCGCGGCTGCCGCCTGGTGGCTGACTTCGATGATGTCCGCCGACATGCGTTCCGACAGCATGATGACGCCGATGTCGCTGGGGCCGTTTCTCCTCGCGTGGTCGTTGATGATGGCGGCGATGATGCTACCTGCGGTCACGCCGGTGGTGCGGCTCTACCAGCGGGCGGCCACCGCGGGACGGGTGGCCCCGAGCGGATACTTCGTCCTTGCCTACCTCGTGGTGTGGGCGCTCAGTGGTCTACCGGCGTATCTGCTGTGGCGACTGTTGGCGATGCCGCTGACTGAAGGCGCGACCTGGGCGCTGCGCCTGGCTGGTGCCACTTTGCTGTTGTCCGGCGCCTACCAACTCACACCGTTGAAGCGGGCCTGCCTGAGACACTGCCGCTCTCCCATGTCCTACTTTGTGCGGCTGCGGGGATCGCTGGAACGACCCGGCGGGGCCTTCCACGCGGGACTTCTCCATTCGGTGTACTGCTTTGGTTGCTGTGCCGCCCTGATGGCGGTACTGGTCGTAACAGCCGCGATGAACCTGTGGTGGGCAGTGCTGATCGCCCTCGGAGTGTTTGTAGAACGCAACGTCCGGTGGGGAACCGAGTTCTCCACCGGCCTCGGGGGGGTGCTGCTGGCGCTGGGAACTTTCGTTGTGGCGAGCCCACCCTCCCTGTCCCAACTGATCTGACGACCCAAGGAGTCACACAATGACGATCACCGATGCAGAACCCACGACCCGCTGGTCCCTGTCGGGCGTCGGGTACGAGTACTGCAACTGCAACCCAGGTTGCAGCTGCAACTTCAGCGGCTTCCCGTCGTCATCTGACGGTAGCTGCAAGGCCCTCGTGGCCAACGTCATCCGGGAGGGCCGTTGTGGAGACGTCGACCTGGCGGGTGTCACCGCGGTCGCCATCATCGACTGGCCGCACGCCATCCACGACGGTAATGGACGCGCGGTGTTCGTAGTTGCCCCCGAGACCACCGACGAGCAGATCGGCGCCCTGAGCCAGATCTATACGGGGGCACTCGGCGGAATGCCGTGGGAGATCCTCGGGACGACGTACGAGGTCGCAGGACTCGTCAAAGCACCGATCCAGATCTCGGAGGCCGGCATCGACTCCACGGTAGAGATCGAGGGTGTCGGCCGAGCTCAAGGTCGGGCAATGCGGAACCCAGTGACCGATGAGCCGCACGAGGCCCACATCACCCTGCCCGACGGCTTCATCTGGACCGACGGCAACTGTGGGGTCGGCTCATTCAGCGTCTCGGCCGAGGGCCTCGCGCTGGACTTCACCGACACCAATTGGATCCTCTACGAGTTCAACTGGACCAACTGACGTCAGTAGGTCCACCGCTCACCGAGCGGCGACGATGGCGCCGTGGTCCCGCGCACGACCCGGCAGCCCGTGGGCTGACATCGAGGGCCCAATCACCTGAGCCCTCAGTCATACAAGCAGATCTGGACGTTCAGCGGGTAGCCCTTTCTGGGCGCAATGACGCACATGGACTCTGGCACGCAGCGGTGGCGATCGGGCTGGCTTGGGTAGGTCCGAGAGGGGCGCGACCTCGCTAGCGGTCGACGCGCGAGGCGGCTTGATCTTAAGCCCGAGGAGCAAGCTGGGTGCACGCTCCCTTTGACATGTTGGCGGGCGCCAAACAGGGAGGATGGGGAGTGCGGTTGCCGTGCACCTGGGATTCTCCGCCGGCTCGAACCGACGGAGCTCCTGCATCCGCCGCAGGTACAGCTCCAAGTGCGGGCGCGTGGCCTGGAGGGGTGGAAGCTGTTGGTCTTCGCACCACATGAGGAAGGCGCGGACGTCGGATTCGCTGTGGACACGAGAGCGGTCCTTGAACGGCACAGGTACCCCGCCACCACCGGCGCACCGGGTCGTCGAGGGCTCCAACTAGCATCGAGGGATGCCGGACACCCCCGCCCTGCCCACCTTGCCCGCGGACGTCGTGACGTTGAACGGCAGGGACCGGATGCCGCTCCTCGGCTTCGGCACCTGGGAGCTCAAGGGACACGACGCCGCGACCGCGACCGCGGCCGCGCTGGAGGCGGGGTACCGCCACATCGACACCGCCACCGTCTACGCCAACGAGGGCGAGGTCGGCACGGCCCTGCGCGAGAGCGGTGTCGCTCGCGAGGAGGTGTTCGTGACCACCAAGTGCCTGCCCGAGCTGGCCGGACAGGAGCTCGACACGCTGCGGCGGAGTCTGGAGCTGCTCGACACCGACTCGGTCGACCTGTGGCTGATCCACGCGCCTGCGAAGGACGCGGACGTCCGGCTGAGCATCTGGCGGGCCTTTCTCGAAGCGCGTGAGGCGGGGCTCGCCAAGAACATCGGGGTGAGCAACTTCGGAGTCGAAATGATCGACGAACTCACCTCGGCCACCGGCAGCACCCCGGTGGTCAACCAGATCAGGTGGAGCCCGCTGCTGTTCGACGCCACGGTCCTGGAGGAGCACCGCGCACGTGGGGTCGCCCTGGAGGGCTACAGCGCTCTGCGGGGAGGGACCCTGGACGACCCGACGGTTCGCGAGGTCGCTGAACGTGCCGGGCGTACGCCGGCCCAGGTGATCATCCGCTGGCACATCCAGCATCAGGTAATCGTCATTCCGAGGTCGCGCAGCGCCGAACGGATCCGCGCCAACGCAGACGTCGGAGACTTCGAGCTGTCAGCCGACGACATGGAGGCGTTAGACGCCCTCGGGCCGGGTTCCTGACCGGAGCGTTCGGCTCAGGCTTCGCTGGCGGGCTGCAGGAACGGTCTCGCAGGATCTGGTCATGACCAACCCAGAGGGTTCGCTCGCCAGTACGGGAGCACTCGTCACCGGGGCGACCAGCGGGTTCGGCCGCGCCGTAGCGGTCCGGATGACCGCCGCCGGTGCCGATGTCGCGCTGCTGGGCCGCAATGGGCAGGGCCTCGCGTGCTCGTCAAATGCCGCGGGCACCGACGTGCCTGGGTTAGCCGAAGAGCTGTCGCTGGTGGACCGGGAGCGCGTCGTCGGGGTCCTCACCGCTCCCTTTGCCATCACCAAGGCCGCCATGCCGCACCTGCGCAGCGGGGCAACGGGCTGGTCGTCAACGTCTGCCGACCTTCGGGGCCGCGAACTTGCCCGCTCCCTTTTGAACTTTGGCGGGTGAGACCTACCCCATCCGTATGTTGACTTTGAGCCCGGTTGAGCGGGAAAGTGCACACTGCCGATGTTCGTATGCGCGGTAGGACGGGGGCCCCGGTCGACGACGTCCAATCCGATCGGCCGGTCAAAGTGCCGCACCTGCAGATACCAGTCTGACCTGATCGCAGTGGAGTGACGCACCGCTCGCGGCGGATCCGGTCGTTTCTAGAACTGCCACTTCGTCCTCATGCGCGCCCACCATCGCGGCCCCGTGCCGCCCGGTGACGCTGACTTGCCGGCGTTGGTAGGCGTGGCCTCGCCGCCCTCCGCGCGCAGCGCTGGCCCGAGACGGCGACCGGCCGTTCGAATAGTTTGCTGGGCGTCCTTGGTCGAAGGGCTGACTTCTGGCAGCATCCGGGCCATGATGGCCGGACTCGACCTGACGGATCAGGTCGCGATCGTCACCGGTGCTGGCAGTCCCACCGGTATCGGGTTCGCGGTGTGCCGGCGGCTCGGCGACCTGGGCGCCTCTGTTGCTCTCACCGGCACCAGTGACCGCGTGCACGAGCGCGCCCGTGAGCTCGAGCGGGCCGGGGTGCCGGCCATGGCGCTGGTCGCCGATCTGACCGACCCGGCTGCACCAGACGGGGTGGTCGCCGCCGTCGAGGCCCGTTGGGGCCGGCTCAATGTCCTTGTGAACAACGCCGGAATGGTGGCGGTCACCGATGACAGTGCCTTCTCCGGTGGAGTCGAAGCTGTGTCTTATGCCCAGTGGCAGCACAGCCTGCGCCGCAACCTGGACACGGCCTTCCTGATGAGCCGCGCGGCATTGCCGGTGATGCGCCGCGGCGCCTGGGGTCGGATCGTCATGGTCGCCAGCGTCACCGGACCGGTGATGGCGATGCGCGACGACGCGGCGTACGCCGCCGCCAAAGCCGGCATGGTCGGGCTCACCCGTTCGCTGGCGGTGGACCTCGCCGTTGACGGCATCACCGCCAACGCGGTAGCCCCCGGGTGGATCGCGACCGGTTCGCAGTCAGAGGACGAACGCCGGGAGGGCGAGGTCACTCCGCTCAGGCGCAGCGGCAGCGCCGACGAGGTCGCCTGGCCGGTGGCGTGGCTGTGCACGCCCGGCGCGGCCTACGTGACCGGTCAGTGCCTGGTCGTCGACGGGGGCAACGCGGTGGCGGAGCAGCGGCGGATCTGAGTTCGGGTCAGCCAAGCTTGAGGCAGGTGGCCGTCAGCGCTGCTGCGAGCTGGTCGACGTGCTTATCGGCGAAGGCCAGCGGGGGCCGGATCTTGAGCGTGGCGCGGTAGCGGCCTGTGCGGCCGATGAGCACCCCACGCTCCCGCATGCCCTCCACGATTCTGCTGGCGCGGTCGGCGTCCGGCCGCCCGGTGGCAGGGTCGACCACGTCGATGGCGAGCGCCAGCCCCCAGCCGCGCGGCTTCGACAGGTCGGCGCGACCCGTCGCGACCTCCCGTAAGGTCTCGAGCAGGTGCGCACCCACAGCGGCAGCCTGGTCAACGAGACCCTCTTCGTCGATGGTGTGCAACACCGCGAGGGCGGCGGCGCAGGCGGCGGTGCTGCCGCCGAAGGTGCTGAAGTAGTCGGTGCCCCGCACGAACGGGTCCACCAGGTCGGCCGAGCCGACGACGGCGGCCACCGGATAGCCGTTGCCCATGGGCTTACCCATGGTGACGAGGTCTGCCGGCACGTCACCGGCCACGAAGCTCCAGAGGTGCTGCCCGGTGCGGCCGTGGCCCGCCTGCACCTCGTCGGCGACGTACAACCCGCCCGCCTCGTGGACGGCCGCGGCAGCCGCCCACGTCCACTCGTGGGCGGGCCCGAGCACCCCGTCGCTGGTGAAGACACCGTCGACGAGCATCGCAGCCACTCCGTGGCCTGATGCCGCGAGGCCGCGGACCGCGTCGACGACCGCCGATGGGCCTGCTGGAGGCGGCGGCACCACCCGGATGTGGGCAGGCGGGTCCGCACCGCGCCAGCTCTCGGGGGAGAACGCGTAGGTGGCGTCGGTGACGCCGTGGTAGGCCCACTCGGTGGCGATGCCGCCCGAGGCCCCGGTGGCGTGGCGGGCGATCCGCCAGGCGAGGTCGTTGGCCTCGCTTCCGGAGTTGACGAGCAGCACCCGGTCGAAGCGTTCCGGCACGGTGGCCAGCAGCCGCTCTGCGAGCTCGACCGGGGCGTCCTGGAGGTAGCGGCTGTTGGTGTTGAGCGTCGCCAGCTGGGCACTCGCCGCCTTCACTACGGCTGGGTGGGAGTGGCCGAGCACGGGGACGTTGTTATAGGCGTCGAGATAGCGCCGGCCGTCGGCGGCATGCAGCACGACACCATCTCCTCTGACGAGGTGCAACGGCGGGTCATAGCTCAGCTCCTGGCCCCCGAACGAGCGTGCGCGGGCGTCGGTCAACCTCACCGTCGAGCGGCCGGCACGGAGCGGCGGCGTCCCGAACCGGCTCGCCAGGCTGTCCAGCCCGGCGGCCAGCATCGCCTCGAGCTGGAGGTAGGCCGCGTCGTCGATCTCCGGCGCCCACCCCTGCTCGCGGGTGCGCCAAGCGGTGATGAGGACGGTGGCGGCGTAGCGGCTGGCCATCAGGTCGGCGACCAGCGCGAGCTCCTCCGGCTCGAGCGGGGTGACGGCGTGGTAGCCGGCGATCACCTCGCTCGCCAGCTCGAGCCCGTCTGCGCGCCCACAGAGCACGTCGGCGACCGCGACTGCCAAGTCGCATACCAGGGCCGTGTGGGTCATGTCGCCGAAGTCCGTGATGCCAGTGACCGCCAGGCTGTCGTCGACCAGCACGTTTGTCGGCGCCAGGTCGTTGTGCACTACCTGAGCGCGCAGCAGGGGCAGCGCAGGGACGACCCGCTGCTCGAAGCGGTCGAGCACCGCCTCGATGGCCGGTCGTCGGTTGGCGGTGACCGCAGAGATCCATGGCCGCAGCTGTGGCAGGCGCTTGACGTCCCACGCGATGGGCTGGGTCGCGGCCGGATGGGCGAAGCCCCGCAGCGCCCGCCCGAGTCGGGCGCTCGTGCGCCCCCATTCGCGCAAGTGCACGGCGTCAAGCTCGTCGGGCTCAGGGTGCCGGCCCTCCAGCCAGGTCAGCACCCAGGCGAGCGAGTGGCGGCCGTCGCGGCCGGTCATCTGCACCCACGATCGTCCGTCGCGGGTCGGTACGACACCGGATACCGGCAGATCGGGGGCCACCGACCGCAGGTGACGCAGCGCCGACTGCTGCAGGTCGAGCACCGCCTCGGGGTCGGCCGGATTGTGCACCTTGAGCAGGTGGCGCCCAGGACGGCAGTCCAGTCGGAAGTTGCAATCCCGCTCCCCGTGCAGGGGCGTGAGTTCGCCGGCCAAACCCCAATGCCCTTTCACCGAGGCGTGCAAGGCGTCAAGGTCGAGGTCGGGCCCCGGCACGCACAGCGGGTCGTCGGACGTGGCACTCACACTGTGCATTGTGCTCCCAGCGCGAGCGGTCCATCGGCCGCGGCTCCGGCCCCTCCGGGAAAATCGTCCCTGCCAACGGGGACGCTCACGCTCAGGCGGCAGTCGCCTCGTCCGTGTGGACGTCAGATTTCCTCGATCCTGCTGGATGTCCGTCGACGACCGCTCGGATGTCGGCGGGTCCGCACATGTGCCGCGTCAATCTGGCGCATCCTCATGGAGTCGCGCCGTCAGGCATGCGTAGCATCTCGGGGCTGCGGTCGACTCCGACGACCTGCCCGGTCTCCGACCCTGGCTCCTGCTCATCGAATTCACGCTTGGCTGCACCGGTTCTGTCGCAGGGTGACGACCAGGCTTCGGATAAAGCCGCCGCGACCAGTTTTGGTCAGACCAGGTCGGGCTTGGTGGACTGCTTTGGCTGAGTAACAGTGCTCTTCAGTGCGAGCTAGGGAGCCGGCAGTGATCCGACGTCAGCGCACGGGTGGATGTCCCGGGTGATCTCGGAGAGCTGGAAAGCGAAAGAGGACCTCGAGCGAAGCTTGCGGGAAGTCGCTCCTGCAGGGAGACCTGAGCGGCAGCGCCGGTCCAGATACGCGATGCGGATGCGGGAGCGGTGGTCTTCGAAGGCACCGGAGCCGTAGCACGCTCGTTCGACGAAGCGCCGAGCGCGCGACGGTTTCTTCTTCGCTTCGTGGGTTCGCGGTCTGAGAAGTAGTCGAGTGCGGTTGCGGGGTTGACGCTACGAAGTCCCATGTAGCGGTGGCGCGTGCGACGGATGTGGCGGCTGTAGCCGCCGCCGGCCATCAGCCGGGCCAGCACGTGCTGACCGAACACGGGACTACCGAAGTCGTCGTCGCGCTTGGACGCCATCACCAGCTCGTGAAGCGGTGGCGGTGCGACAACCCACCGCGAACCGCCCGCCGCGCGTTGGCGCGCGACCATCCCGTGACCCCACTAGCTCGTCGAGCATCCGGCCCTTGTCCTTCTTGGCCGCCGACGCATACTGACGGGCGTACTTCTTGGTGATCTCTTTGCGCTGCCATCGACAACCCTTGACCCATCCCCGGAGTCCACTACAGCGCCCGAACCCGGACCCAAGTTCGCCAGCATTTCTCCCATGAGGCACGTACCCCACTTCGCGAGAATTTTGGGTGAGTCTCGTCGCGTGGTTGACTCGGCCGAACCTGCCGACCACACTAAACATCCCAGCGGGCGGGAGGTCCACATGGATGTGCGAACGTACGCCAAGGTCGTCGGTCTCGTCATCGTGCTCATCGGCGTCGGCGGAGTGGTGCTGGGGGAACGGTCGCTCTTGGGCGTCCTGAACATTGACATCGCCGAAGACACCGTGCACCTCGTCACAGGCGGCCTAATGGCCGCGGTGGGTTTCCGCGGCTCGGATCGCGCTGTCCGTCAGGTGGTCGGCGGGCTGGGCGTCGTCTACCTGCTGGTCGGCATACTCGGCATCATCGTGCCCGACATGTTCGGGCTGCTGCCGCACGAGTACGAGACCGTGCTGGACAATCTCATTCACCTGGGGCTCGGCGTGCTGGGCATCGCGTTCGGCTTCTTCGTCGGTGGCCGCTCGGTCGGCCGCCAGGCGCCCTAGCCCCGGGCTAGCAACGTCCGCACGTGCCGCGGAGCGATCTTGTCGGGGCCGCCGCTCGGCGGGCAGTGGCGGTGCGCGGAGCACGTGGGATCACTCCCTGACAGTGCCGAGGGGGTCAGAATTCGATCGGCACCAGGGGTCAGGATTCATCCGGCAGCGGGCCTGGCGTTGCGCACCCCGAAGGACGCCGGTTGAGCCCACGATCCGCAGCGCGGCGGTCGGGTTGACCGACCTGCGCGAGGGGATCCCCACCCTTTCCGGTCCTGATGGCCCAGGCGTTCTGTCGTGGGTCGGCCGACCCCGCCGACGTCCGCCTCCTTAAGCTGCTGGCCGGCGACCTCACCGACGACGCCCGCCACGCCGAAGCCTGGACCTGCCCCGCCGTCACCTTGCGACGGGCAAGGCCCGCGACTACGTCGTCGACCGCGCAGCCGAGGCCAAGGCCCTCCTCGTCGCGCGGCCCGCCGGGCCGGTCCGCGTGGCGCTCGAGGCCTTTGCGGACGTCGTCGCCATCCGCTCTGCGTGACCGCTCCTCACAAGAGCGCCGTGACCTCTGCGACGACATCGGCGAGGTTGGTCGAGTACAGGTCGTGAGGACGGTCCGCGAACGCGACGAAGCGTCCGCGGGCGCCGACGTGGCCGAGTAGTTCTTCGGTCGCCTTGCGCAGCACCGGTTTGATCCGCTCGCAGAAGTCTCCGCTGCAGTTTTCCGACTGCATGACCACATAGGGCATCTCATCGGGGATCGGGTTCAGGGTGAGGTCGGTGTCGGTGAGATCAATGGACTCCTCGTTGCCTCCCTGGTAGTAGTCAATCTCGATCGACTCCAGCTCCTCGGGGGTCTCCACCTTTTTCGCGCGGCGGATCCAGGCGTGGTACGGCGGCACTGGGTTCATCGCGACGAACCCGGCGACGTCCTCGGGGTGGATCTGCGCGTAGCGGATCGCCTCACTGGCGCCGAAGGAGTGACCGACCAGGACGTACGGCGGCTCGATGCCGGCCTGGTCCAGGAAGGTGCCCAGGTCGGCGACGACACTGGTGAGGCTCTGGGGGTGGGCCACCGGGTCGCTCGAGCCCAGCCCAGGCCGGTCGTACCAACACACCCTGGCCCGCGCCTCCAGCGCGTCACTAACAGTGGCGAGCTGCGCTCCGGGGTTCCCGAGGCCGGCGACGAGAATCACCGTGGCAGCGCCGTCGCTGCTCACCCCGCGGCAGGAACCTGCGATGGTGCCATGGCCGACTGTCGCCGTGATTGCCTCTGCGGCGCTGGCCTCGGACGGGGTCTCCTCGGCGGACACTCCTGCGGACACCTCGGGGGTGGGCGAAGTCGTGGTCCCTCCGGACGGTGAGGTGCCTCCTCCACAGCCGAGGGTCGCGAAACTCATGCCGACCAGTACAGCGAGGGCGATAGCACCTCGTCGGACGACCGGAGCCCGGGTGTCGGTGTGGATATGGGTCTTGGTCATGGTCTCCTCCTGCTCGCCAACAGCATCCAGTTCTGGTCAGCTGAGGGCATCGCGGCGCCACCAGCCGGCCCTGCAGCCACGTCCCCACCCAGTCCGCCAGGTTGCGCTGGTAGCTCTGGAGTGGCCATGGGGCAGCCGGCGGTCGTGCAACTCCTCAGCGTGCGCAGTCGGGGTAGTGGCCCGATGTGATCCACTGTTGGGCGGTGTCGGCGGTCGCCGGGATTCCCCGGCAGCTGTTGGCCGTTGCGTCGGGATGCACTGGGTGGTGCACGAGGATGCCCGGGCGCTCGGCCAGGGCTCGCAGGGCCGCCCGCTCAAGCGACCGAAGGTGTCGGATGCAGGAGCGCAGCCGAGGCACCGGTTCGTTGGCCAGGCTGCCCACGGTCGTGGCGCCGATCATGTCCGACTTGATGTAACACGGGCGATGGCTGCTGTCGGGGGAACTCGCAGTTGGGTTCTGCGACGCGACCGACCCGACCGAGGCCGTGGTCTCCCCGACCGTATCGCTGCCCCACACGGACCAGGCTCCGCCGACCAGCAGGGCGGCGGCGAGCGCGGCCCCGCCGAGCCGGGAGCGCGTGCTGGCCTTGATCGGGCCGTCCAGGCTGATGAGGTCGACGGCGACGGGTGGGGTGTCGCCGTGTGTGCGGGTTGTCGGCGGCCCGCCTGCGTTGTGGTTCATGATGTGCTCCTCTCGGTCACGGCCGGTGTGTCCGGTCGGTCGTGACGAAGCCTCAGACCCCGCGGTATCGGGTCGCCGCACGCCTGGTATCAGCCCGGTATCAAGGCAATTGACGGGCCGACCCCGCGCGAGGAAAGTCGACTCCATGCGCGTGCGGCTGCTGGGGCCCCTAGAGCTCGAACCTGAGGGTCGAGGTCTGTCGCCGCGCGATCGAATCGTCTTGGCTGCCCTCGTCGTGCGCAGCGGTGTCAGCTGCTCGGCTGACGAGCTCGCAGACGCGCTGTGGGGCGACCACCCGCCGGCGTCGTGGGCGAAGGTGGTGCAGGGGTGCGTCATGCGCCTGCGTCGAGCGCTCGGCCCCGACAGCATCCGCACGACCGGAACCGGCTACATCCTCTCGACCTCGGCCATCGATCTCGATGTGCAGGCCTTCGCCCGCGCGATCGAGCAGGCTCGCGAGCACTGTGCCACGGGGATGCCCGAGCGCGCCGTACCGATGCTTGAGCGCGCCCTCGGCCTCTGGCGCGGACGGCCGTTCGACGAGCTGGAGGACTGGCCGCCTGGCCGGCTCGAGGCCGAGCGGCTGACGGAGCTTCGGCGGGCCGCCCAGGAGGATCTCCTGGAGGCGCGCCTCCAGACCGGCGAGCACCGAGAGGTTGCCGCCGACGGCATGGTGCTCGTCGGCGAGGAGCCGTGGCGCGAGCGCCGGTGGGCGCTCCTCGCCCTGGCGCAGTACCGCGGCGGGCGCCAGGCCGAGGCTTTGGCCTCGATCCGGCGGGCGCGCCGCGCGCTTGATCACCAGCTCGGACTCGACCTGGGCGCAGAGTTGGTGACGCTGGAGCGGGCCATCCTCAGCCAGGACCCCGGTCTCGCGGCCGAGCACGACGACCGGGGGGCGAGCCCGACCTGTCCGTACAAGGGGCTCTCGTCGTACGACGCCGACGACAGCGAGGCGTTCTTTGGCCGGGCGGTGGAGACGGTGGCCTGCCTCGAGCGGCTCAAGGCGAGTCCGCTTCTCGTGCTCGCCGGGCCGTCCGGGTGCGGCAAGTCGTCGCTGATGCGCGCGGGCGTCGTCCCTGACATGCGCAGGGCTGGGCGTCGGGTGGCCGTTCTCACGCCGGGAAGCGATCCGGCGGCCTCCCTGGCGATCGCCCTTGCGCGGGAGAGGGGCTCGCCGGTACTGCTGGTCGACCAGTTCGAGGAGGCGTTCGGACCCTCTGCCGATCCGGTGTCGGTTCGCCGCTGGCTGGGCAGTCTCGCCGAGTACGCGGTCGACCGCGCCCCCGTCGTCGTCACCATCAGGGCCGACCACCTCAGCGAGCTCACCACCGACGACGGGTTCGCCCAACTCGCCGAGCGCGGCCTGCACCTCGTGAGCCCACTGTCGGGCACCGCACTGCGTGAGGCGATCGAGGGTCCGGCGCGGATGGCGGGCCTGCGGATGGAGCACGGCCTGGTCGACTTGCTTGTGCGCGACGCGGAAGATCAACCCGGCGCCCTGCCGCTTCTCTCACACGCCCTCGCCGAAACTTGGCAGCGCCGAGAAGGCCGGGTGTTGACCGTCGACGGCTATCGCGCGACGGGCGGCATCAGGGGAGCGGTGGGCCGCTCGGCCGACCAACTCTACGAGAGCCTGACACCCGCCGAGCGACCATCGCTTCGCTGGCTCTTGCTGAGGCTGGTCTCACTCGGAGACGACGGCGAGCCGATCCGGTCGAGGCTCTCGCGATCGTCGCTCGTGGGCGAACCCGAGCGGCTCCGGCTGATCGACATGCTGGTCCGCGCGCGGCTGGTCACCGCAGAGACAGAGTCCTACGAGATCGCCCACGAGGCACTCGCGCGCGCTTGGCCGCGACTGCGTTCGTGGCTCGATGAGGACACCGCCGGGCAGCGCATCGTCAGGCATCTCTCGACCGCGGCCGAGGGCTGGGACTCGCTCGGGCGACCGGACACCGAGCTATACCAGGGCTCCCGGCTTGAGGCGGCCCTCGAGTGGCGTGCCGGCTCGACGGTCGCGTTGACCAAGCTCGAGCAGCACTTCCTCGAGACGTCGGAGGATCGCGCCGTGTCAGCACGACGGGCGTTGGAGGTCCAGTCGCGACACCAGCGCCGACTGAACCGGCGGTTGCGCGGACTGCTCGCCGTGGTTGCGTCGCTGCTCGTCGTCGCGCTGATCGCCGGCCTTGCCGCCATCAAGAGCGGCAAGACCGCGGGCCAACAGCGCGACGCCGCGCAGGCGGCCGAGCTCAGGGCACGCCACGACGCGCTCGTCAGCCAGTCCTTATCGCTGCGCACCACCAACCGCAGCGCCGCGGCCCTGCTGGCGGTCGTGGCGTACCGGCAGGATCCCGATGCCCTCTCGTCATCGGCATTGCTCGGGACGTTCTCGGCCGCGCCGGGGTTCCTCGGCTATCACTACGTCGACGCGGCTGGTCAGCTCAATGGCGTGCTCCTGCCCGCGACCGACACGGCCGTGGTCACCGACTCCACCGGTCAACTGCAGTTGCTGGACCTCGAGACCGGCCGCCTGCACGGCTCGTTCGCCCCGCCGCCGCCCCATGCGCTCGATTACACCGTGCTGCGCACGAGCGCCGACGGCAGATACGTTGCGGCGCTCGCGTTCGCGCCCAAGGCGGGCCAGCCGTGCGGGTACTACGACAGCCTCCTGGAGAACAACGGCCGCGGGTGCAGCGCGTTGTCGGTGTACGACGTCCGCACCGGAAAGGTGGTGTTCGGACCGGTTGTCCCGCCCTTCAGCGGAGGCGACGTCGCGGTGAATGCCGACGGCTCGATGGTCGCCGTGGCAGGTGGCCTCGACGGCGATCTCGCCATCTACGGCGTCGACGCCGGCCCGACTCCCGTGGGGCGGTTGGCGGGGCTTTCCCGTCCACCGGACGTTTTCCTGTGGCGCGACACCGCGGCCGTCGCCTTCGGCCGCGGCGACGAACTCTACGTCGGATCGATGGCAGGCCAGGTGCGCCAGGTCGATCTGTCGACGATGCGCGTCGAGCGGCGCTTCTCGACGCCGCTCCTCGCGTCGCACGACAACCTCGTGGTGACGAGCGACGACCGGCTCATCGCCGTCGGTGACCAGGCGATTGTCGCCGTCGACCTGGCCAGCGGTCGCCGGCTCTGGGCGGCCGACCTGCGTGACCGGCTGTTCCCCGAGCCCTGCCCGTTCTTCGCGCTGGCCGAGAAGGTCGGCCGGATGTACTGCGGCAACTACTTCGGCCAGCTCGACGAGCGCGACCTCGACACGGGCGAGCGCACCGGCATCCGGCTGGATCCGCAACTCGGCAGCGTGGGTGACCTCGTCGCAGCCCACAACGGCCGAGAGTTGATTGCCTTCGGCGCGGGTGGCTCGCCGGTCTACTCGCGCTGGCGACTTGATGGGGCGGGATTGGTCTCGTCGGTCGTCGCCGAAGGAACGCTGTCCGTGGCCGGATACGACCCCACTGGCACGTCTCTGCTCGTGGCGAGCCAGCTGGGAGTAGGCACCGACGCCCCTGGACTCCAGATGGTCGACGCTGTCACTGGCGACGTGAAGGCCGACATCGCCGCCGGTCAGCCCACCTGGGTCGGACCAGACTCGGTGCTCACGATCGGCGGCCGGCGCAACGGGGTCTACGACGTTGCCTCCGACGAGTTGGATCGGTGGCCGGGGGTATCGCCGCGCTCCTACCTCGTTGTGCGCGAACTCGACTCGCGACACGCGTGGGTCGTCAGCACTCGAAACGACGGAAGCAGCCTGCTGCGACGCCTCGACGTCGTGACCGGTCAGCCCACCGGAGAACAGGTCACCGTCAACGGGTTTGTGCAGAGCCTCGTCACGTCGCGGGATGGTGGGTCGGTCTACGTCAACCACGCCGGCGACGACAACTGGGTCACATCGGTATTCGACACGGCGTCCGGAAAGCTGTTGCGCGAGGGACTCGACGGGCAAGCCAGGCTGGCGATGAGCGCGAAGGGCATTCTGATTGGCGCAGACCCCACCGGCGACGTCACGCAGTTCGATCCGGACACCCTTGAGCCGGTCGCCAATCTGCCCGGAGCGCGCGGTGGTCCACACTCGCTCCAGTTCAGCGCAGACGGCTCGACACTGCTGGTCACCACAGGCGACCAGTCTGTGCAGGTGTACGACGTGGCAACGCGCACCCGATTGGGCGAGGCGATCACCAGCGCAGCCGTAAACGGCGAGATGGAGGGCTGGTTGCGGCCCGACGGGATGGCCGTGGCTGTCAACGGCCGGCTGGGCGTCTCTGTGTGGTCGCTCAACCCACCCGACCTGGCCGCGGCCGCGTGCGAGCTCGCAGGCCGCAACCTGACGCGTACCGAGTGGGAGACGTACCTCGGCTCGGATGTCGCGTATCGGCCGACGTGCCCACAGTTCACCACGCCCGTCGGCGGGTAGGGGCGGCCGGTCGGTGTTCCGCGCAGCCGTGAAGGACAAGGTGATCGGCTCCGACCCGACCGACGGCGTACGCCTCCCCCGCGGTCGTCGCGCCGACGCCGCGATGTCGATCCCCACCCCTGAGGAGATTGAGCAGCTCATGGCTGTGGCCGACGATCGGTTCCGGCCGTACATCGCCCTGTGTGCGTTTGCCGGGAGTTGGTCGGCACCCGCGGTGCCGTGCAGACGGTCCTTACTCCGGACGAGGTCCTACGCTGGGCGGATGCTCGACCTGGTTGGAATCGAAGTTGAGGAGATCGCAACCGCGCTCGCGGATCAGACCGATTACGAGCACCGATGGCTCATCGACCCGCGAACGGGCCAAGTGGCGTTCTGGACCAGCGACACGGGCATCGACGGGGAGAACCCCGTCGAGATCGACGAGCTGAATCTCATTCCCATCGACCCTCTCCCCTCCCGCGTGTGGTTTCAGGACATGGCTGACTTCGCAGAAGGCGTCAGCGATAGTGCAGCCAGTCGACGCCTGACCCAGTGTCTCCAGGGACGGGGAGCGTTCAGACGATTCAAGAACGAGCTCTATCAACACCACCCCGACCTGATCTCGGCGTGGCACGCCCTGCGGGATGTCCGAGCCCAGCGCCGGGCCGTCGAATGGCTACTCGACCAAGGGCTCGTCGACGACACCGCCGCGCACCAGTTCGCCACCGACCACCCAGACCCAGACCTTCCTTGATGCCGCTCCGGCTTGAACGACGCCCAACGCAGCCTTGACTACTGCGGCCGGACACCAAGATGCGTCACCTAGCCGCGTTGCCGCCGCGCAGCGTTTTACCGGAAATGCCGCAGACAGGGTGCGCGGCAGCCATCCGCTCTTGCCGTGATCCGCTCCTATCTGCCGAATTGAGGGCTCAACTCTTGCGCTCCCCGATGAGAGGGCGCGCTGAGAGCACCCCAGTGAGGTGGCTCGGTTCACCCCGCGTCGATAACGAACTGGGAGACGCGGGCGGCGAATCGGTCGGGTTCGGCCAGGTGCGCCATGTGGCCCATGTTGAACCAGCTCTCGATGTGCGCCTGAGCCACGTGGGCCAGAAGGTGGTCGCGGTCGGCGACATCGACCGGTCCTCCAGCAAGCCACAGGTAAGGCACCGTGACGCGGTCGAGAAGCGCGTCGAGCTTGGCTTGGAGGTCGGCGGGGGATTCGGTCAGGACATTGCACCAATGATCGAGGACCAGCTGCTGGTCGATGCGTTGCGTCGTGAGCACCCGCCCCCGTTCGGGCTCGGGGAGCCTCACGACCCCGATGCTGGTCGCAAAGGGTTCAAAAGCGCTCACGAAGTCCGGTCCGCGGAGGGCTGGCGCCAGCTGCTGCACGAAGCCGGCGAAGGGCCCCACTCGCAGGGACTGGTCAACGTTGAGCGCCCCGGCGGTGGCGTGGGCGGCAGCGTATGCGGTTGCGTGGAGCGCGCCGGCCGAGTGGCCGGCGACGACCGGCCGAACCACTGCGTTGGCGACGACCGTGGCATGGATCCGCGCGACCACAGCCGGCAGGTCGGCACCTGACCCGAGGGATCCGCCGTGCCCGGGCAGATCGACGGCCAGGCAGCGGAATCGGTCCGTGAGTCGGTCCACGATCGGGTCCCACGTCTCCTTGGAGAAGGTCACCCCGTGGACGAACACGATGGCGGGAAAGTCCCCGCCGGTGTCGAGATGGGCGAGGGGTTCAACAGTCATGGCGGCGCTCCCGAATTGGAGATCACACGAAAGATGATTTCGTAACATCAAAACGTAACCGCGCTTTTTTGAATAGGTGGGGCGACACCGCATTCGTAGTGCCTCGAGCGGCTCGGGCCGTCGGCAGTCTCGACAGCCGGCCGCTGCTGATGGCGGCATCCCAGTTTCACGCCACCTGCGAGGGCCCCGCCGCTGCCGAGCTGCGGGGCGCCCTCGCGCACACGACCGACCCCGTCGGAATCTGGGTGGACGGGTTGGCCGCACTGTCAAGAGATGGCACCCGGCAGGCTGCCCCAACCATCCGCGAGGGGTTGACACCCAGGAGCACGTCCGACTTTGCCGCGTTGTGGGCGGCTACGCACGCCCGCATCTGCCGCACATGGTGAAGTGGTGACCGCGTTTGACTCGTTGTCACGTTGGCAGGGCAATGAGGCGATGGAGAACACACAACCGGGCCCGGCCGTCTCCGGTGGGCCAAGTCCTCGGCGCTTGACACCACGCAGCCACCAGGTTCGCAGCATTGCTTGCTGAGTGGCAGGACATCACGGGAGACGAAGCCGACGTGCTGCCGCGGTGGGAGCCGCACTTACTTCCATGTCGGTTGAAGTCGACGCCCTCAAGTTGCAGCGCAAGTGGCTGAGCGGCGGGTACACGCTCTTGCACGCACTGGGATTGCACCACAACGAGGTGTACATATGCCGGGCCCTCGCATGGCTTCTTAGGCCTTTGGAAGAGGGAGCAGCTATTTCGCGCCAAAGGCGAAAGGCGCTTGCCGATATTAACTGTGCATACCCCGGGCGGACATAAGTTCGCAGGCCGAACCGCGCTCATGGAGGCAACCCGGCAGGCCCGGCTCAGCCACGGAATGACGAACGAGGGAGTTCAGTTCCTCTGGAAAGGAAACATCCATCCCGAGGAACCTTGTCTAGATCTTGAGGCCTATGCCCAATCGTGCGTTCTTAAGCTCCGCGACGCATGGCAGGAACTGCACGAGCTCATCCGTCGAACCATGGCAGAGGCAGCCGATCCTGCTGGTGTCGAACCCATCCAAAAGCACCGATTGGACACCGACGAAGGCTCGGACACGCCGCCCACCGGGGAAGCCGAGCTCCGCGCACCGTAGACGAACGGAACTCCCGCCATTTGACCTCGACGCGGGCCATGAGCCAGATGCTGCCTTGGGCTATGCGCCACCGCCAGAGGCCGTGTCCTTGAGGCATCTGCGGAGATCCGTGTCGTCATTCCGCCGCCAAAGTCCGAGTTGAAGACCAAGTCCGCCCACAGCTCGAAGGCTCCATGCGGGCTCCCAGAGACGGGCCAATCGAGCACATCGGACGAAACCTCTTGCGGACTGGGTGCGGACTGAGGGGACCTACACCCCGTCTGAGCTACGCAACGCGCCAATTCACACGTTGAATCGGAACTCGACGACGTCACCGTCGGCCATCACGTAGTCCTTGCCCTCGATGCGCACCTTGCCGGCGGCCTTGGCGGCGCTCATCGAACCGGCCGCGACAACGTCGTCGTACGACACGATCTCGGCCTTGATGAAGCCGCGCTGGAAGTCGGTGTGGATGACGCTTGCCGCCTCGGGCGCTGTCGCGCCGCGGGTGATCGTCCAGGCGCGCGACTCCTTCGGCCCGGCCGTGAGGTAGGTCTGCAGGCCGAGCGTCTCGAACCCCACTCGGGCCAGTGTCTCGAGGCCCGGCTCGTCGACGCCCATCTCGGCCAGCATGGCGCGGGACTCCGCTTCGTCGTCGAGCTCGACCAGCTCGGCCTCGAACTTCGCGTCGAGGAAGATCGCCTCCGACGGCGCGACCAGATCGCGCATCTGCTGCAGGAGGTCGTCGTCGGCGAGCTCGTCGGCGTCGCAGTTGAAGACGTAGAGGTAGGGCTTGGCGGTCATCAAACTCAGCTCGCGCAGCTGCGACGTGTCGATCTGGGTTGCGGTGATCGGCGTACCGGCCTCGAGTGCCTCCTTGGCCTGGCGTACGGCGTCGAGCGTGGCGGCGTTCTCCTTCTTCAGCCGCGCCTCCTTCTCCAGCCGCGGAAGCGCGTTCTCCACGGTCTGCAGGTCGGCCAGGATCAGCTCTGTCTGGATGGTCGAGATGTCGTCGGCGGGCGACACCACGCCGTCGACGTGGGTGACGTCGTCGTCCCTGAACACCCGCGTCACCTGACAGATCGCCGCCGCTTCACGGATGTGCGACAGGAACCGGTTGCCGAGCCCCTCCCCCTCAGAGGCGCCGCGCACGATGCCAGCGATGTCGACGAACTGCACGGTCGCCGGCAGCATCTTGGCCGAGCCGAAGATCTCCGCGAGCACTGGGAGCCGATCGTCGGGTACGCCGACCACACCGATGTTGGGCTCGATGGTCGCGAACGGGTAGTTCGCCGCGAGCACGTCGTTCTTGGTGAGGGCGTTGAAGAGAGTGGACTTGCCCGCATTGGGGAGCCCAACGATTCCGATGGTGAGTGCCACGGGCGACAAGGCTACGGCGAAGCGCACCGTCCCCGAAATCGACCAAGACCGCACGGTAGCGTGAGCGCGCTGCAGTGCGCTTGCGGACGCCGCCGGTCCGCAACAGGCCGACCACAAGAGAGGACCACATGATCGGGATGGTGCTGGCGGCCGGAGCGGGCACGAGGCTCCGTCCCTACACCGACTCGCTGCCTAAGGCGCTGGTCCCGGTTGACGGCGACACCACGATCCTCGACATAACCTTGTCCAACTTCGCCGCGGTCGGCCTGCGGGACGTGGTTGTCGTCGTCGGGTACGCCGCCGAAGCGGTCCAGCAGCGTCAGCAGCGCCTCGAAGCACGCCACGGCGTCAGCCTCACCCTCGTACACAACGACAAGGCCGAGATCTGGAACAACGCCTACTCGCTCTGGCTTGCACGCGCGCACTTCCGCCATGGTGTGCTCATGGTCAACGGCGACACAGTCCACCCGGTGTCGGTCGAGAACTCCCTGCTCGCCGCCCGCGGTCCCGCCATCCTGCTCGCTCTCGACACCGACAAGCCGCTTGCCGACGAGGAGATGAAGGTCCAGGTTGACGGGGACGCCAGGCTCACCCGCATCACCAAGCTGATGGACCCCGCGACGGCCTACGGCGAGTACATCGGCGCCAACGTGATCGAGGCCGCGGCCGCCGACGAGCTGGCCGACTGCCTGGAGGCGACATTCGAGCGTGACCCGGACCTGTACTACGAAGACGGGTTCCAGGAACTCGTCGACCGTGGTGGCGTCGTCGGCACCGCGCCGATCGGTGAGAAGGTGCCGTGGGTCGAGGTCGATAACCACGCCGACCTCGCCAAGGCACGGGAGATCGCATGCCGCTACTAGCCCGCATGCTCGCGAGCCCACTCTTCGTCGACATCCGGCCGGGAGCCGTCGACGACCTTGCCGAGCTGTTCACCGAACGGCGCATCTCCGCCAACGGCAGGGTTCTCGTCGCGGTCGGCCCCGGCCTGGGACAGCAGATCTGGGACCGGGTCAGCGGCGCTCTCGACCAGGCCGACGTCTTCACGGTCACCGGCGCCAGCCTCGCCGTCGCCGGTGAGCTCCAGTCCGCGCTGCACGAGCGCTCGTACGACGCCGTGGTCGGCATCGGAGGTGGTCGCACCCTCGACGTCGCCAAGTACGCCGCCACCCGTGCCGCCGTACCGATGGTCGCGGTCGCCACCAACCTCGCTCACGACGGCATCTGCTCCCCCGTCGCCTCGCTCGAGCATCCCGGAGGCAAGGGGTCGTTCGGCGTCTCGATGCCGCTGGCGGTGGTGGTCGACCTGGACTACGTCCGCGCGGCGCCGGCCCGGATGGTCCGCTCTGGAGTCGGCGACGCCGTGAGCAACCTGTCCGCGATCGAGGACTGGCAGCTGGCCCACCGCGAACGCGGTGAGGTCGTCGACGGCCTTGCGGTGACGTTCGCGCGCACCGCCGCGGAAGCCATCTTGCACCGCAACGATGGCATCGCCGACGAGGACTTCCTCACAGCGCTCGCCGAGGCACTCGTGCTGTCCGGGATGGCGATGTCGGTGGCGGGCACGTCACGGCCGTGCAGCGGCGCCTGCCATGAGTTCCTCCATGCCGTCGATTCCCTGTTCCCCGGCACGGCAAACCACGGGGAGCTTGCCGGCGTCGGCGCTCTCTTCGCCTACCACCTACGTGGCAACGCGACCCGGTTCGACCAGATCGCCGGCTGCCTTCGGCGCCACGACCTCCCGTTGTCCCCCGACGACCTCGGCCTTACCGTCGACCAGTTCACCGCGGCGGTCCAGCATGCCCCCGAGACACGCCCCGACCGCTACACGATCCTCGAGCACCTCGCCTTGGACCAGGACGGAATCCGCAAGGCTGTTTCCACGTACTCCGACCTCACCGCCTGAGGGCGCCGCCGGACCGCTCCCTTGGGCCCGCTGCGTCCGTTTGCGAGTGTCATGCGGCCCTGCGCAGCGCCGGATCGGTTCGCCGCCTGCGGTCTGGGGCCACAGTGGGTGGGACTACCACACTCACGCTGGGGGGACCATGTCGGGCAGCCTGCTCGCCCGGGGCGAGCTCCAGAACTTCGGCACGTCCCACCTCGGGGCGCTGGGGCCCCGTGGCCCCCTCTACATCGTGCTCGAGATCGCTATCGTGGTGGGCGTCTGGGCGCTGATGACGTGGCCCTGGGTGGCATTTCGCGGCCGCCGGCAGCCCGGTCCGAGGAACCTGGAGAGTCTCGGCGGCGTCCGACATGCATGACAGGCCGACGGCGGCCTTGCTGGCAACGGTCCTCGTCGAGCCACCGGGCAAATCCGCGACCGCGATGCCGATGATCTTCGACGTCACCGACCGCACGCTGCTGTTTCGCGAGTACGCCGGTCTCGGCGACAAGACGAGGTCCGAGATCAACGTCAGTGCACTCACCACCGGCATGATCGCACGCATCGGGTACTCCGGGCCGGTCCGGGAGAGCTATCCGGCCCAGGCCACCGCAGCCTAGGTCGTACTGGAGGATCCAGGCTCCTGACCGCGTCACAGACATGACGAGATCGACGAGCCCGGCGTGCGGTCACCAGAAATGTCGGTTCGCGCTGACATAGTTCCCAGCATGAACGCAACGACCGTCGTCATCGCTGTGCTGACCCTCGTCGTCGGCGCTGCCGTCGGCTACCTGGTGGGACAACAACGCGCTCAGCGTTCCCGCGACGACCTGCGCGACGAGCTCCGGGCCCTGTCGGCACAGGCGGTGGCCGACTCCACCCAGCAGGTGCTGACCCTGTCCTCGCGGGCGGTCAACGACTCGACCCAGCAGGTCCTCGCTCACGCCGACTCGCGGGCCACCGCAACCGAGCAGGTCGTGCGGCCGGTGCGTGAGAGCCTCGACCGGCTCAACGAGCGCATCCACCGCCTGGAGACGAGCGGCGCGTCGTGGCAGTCCCAGCTGAAGCAGCAGGTCGAGTCCGTGCACCTCAGCGGGGTCGAGCTGCGTCGGGAGACGCAGGCTCTGTCGGAGGCGTTGCGCCGTCCCCAGGTGCGCGGTAGCTGGGGAGAGATGCAGCTACGGCGCAGCCTCGAGCTGTCCGGGCTCACCGCCCACTGCACGTTCGAGGAGCAGCTGAGCAGTCCCAGCGACGACGGCGTGCTGCGACCCGACGTCGTCGTGCAGATGGCTGGCAACAAGCACATCGTCGTCGACTCGAAGGTCTCGCTCGACGCATTCCTGACGGCGACCCAAGCCGCCGACGCACCCGGCCGCGAAGCCGGACTGAACCGACACGCAAAGCAGGTACGGCAACACATCGACCAGCTGGCGGCGAAGGCCTACTGGCGCCAGTTCTCTCCTGCCCCCGAGTTCGTGGTGATGTTCCTTCCGGGTGAGGCGATCTTCGCCCAGGCGCTCGAGACAGAGCCGGGGCTGCTCGACTACGCGGCCGGCAAGAAGGTCATGCTCGCCACCCCGACGACGCTGATCGCGATGCTGAAGACCGTCGGATACGCCTGGTCGCAGGACGCGATCGCCGACAACGTCCGTGAGGTGCACACCCTCGGCCGTGAACTCTACGAGCGCATCGGCACGGTCAGCAGCTACCTCGACAAGCTGGGACGCTCTCTGACCGGCGCCGTCAAGAGTTACAACAGCACCGTGGGCTCGCTCGAGACCCGAGTGCTCGTGAGTGCGCGCAAGTTCGAAGACCTCGAGGTCGTCGACGGCGAGCTGCTGCGGCCGGAGAGCGTCACCGAGGTGACGCGGCACCTCACCGCCCCCGAGCTGGTGACGTACGACGAACCGCAGCCGGTCATCGAAGGTATGCCTGGCAAGGAGCAGTGGCAGCGCCGCGCCGTTGGCGAGTGAGGCGGTCCGCCCGCCACCCCGTCCCCGCTCGCCGAGCCGTGGCGGGTGAGGCAGTTGTGACTGATGCGGCGTGGCGTACCGATCGACTGCGTTGCAGGCCGTAGCGTGAGCGCGACGACCAGGTCATCGCGGAGGCGACCATGAGCACCTCGCCCGACAGGACACCGTCGTGGGACGACGAAGACTTCGAGCTACTCGGCCAAGAGCCCCTCGAGGACCGTCCTGCGACCGACGACTCCGTGTTCCAGTCCGATCTGGTGTTCCAGTCCGACGTCGTCGCCGACCCCGGTTTCGACCACGACCAAGCCCACGACGACTACCTCGACGCGGCGAGCCACCAGACCACATGGACGCAGCACGACGACGCCTTGGTGGTCCAGGAGTCGCGGCGATCGACGGAGTACACCGCGATGCCGGGGCTCCCTGGCCGTGGCGTCGTCCTCGTCACTGGTCTCGTCGCTGCGGGTTGTGCCGGTCTCGATTTCGCGCTGACCGGCCACCTCTCGATCTTCTTCGATCTGTGCTTCGTCGTGATCGGACTTGTCTGCGCCATGGCCGTCAGACGTTACGACCTCTTCACCGCCGGGGTGTTGCCGCCGCTCGTCTTCGCTGCCGTCATTGCGACGGTGGCGGTCGCGGCGCCGACTACCTTGGCCGCTGACGGCGGCCTGTCCAAGGCGTTCATGACCGGTCTTGCCGTGCACGCCGGTGCCCTCGTCGCCGGCTACGGCCTAGCTTTGCTCACTGTTGGTGGACGGATGCTGTCGACGCGTCAACGTTGACGCGGATGACCGCCACGACCAACGTCGGGGTCACGTCAAGCCAGTCCGGCGGCCCGCATGTCCTTGCGCAGCTCCGGAGGCAGCGCGAAGATCAGTGACTCCTCCGCGGTGTGAACCGCCCGGGCTGCTGGGTAGCCCCGGTCGAGGAGGAACTCAAGGACTCCCTCGACGAGATTCTCCGGGACCGACGCACCGGACGTGACCGCGACGGACTCGACAGAGTCGAGCCACTCCTCGCGGATCTCAGACGCGTCGTCGACGCGATACGACGCCCTCGCCCCGCTCTCCAGTGCAACCTCGACGAGTCGTACGGAGTTGCTGGAGTTGCCGGACCCGACGACGATAACGAGGTCGGCACCCTTCGCGATCTCCTTGACGGCCTGCTGCCGGTTCTGGGTGGCGTAGCAGATGTCGTCGGACGGCGGGTCGAGCAGATTCGGGAACTTCTCGCGGATGCGGGCGACGGTCTGCATGGTCTCATCCACGGACAGCGTCGTCTGCGACAACCAGGCCACCTTGTCCGGGTCGCGTACGGAGAGGTCTGCGACGCCACCCGGGCTCTGCACCAGGGTGATGTGGTGGGGCGCCTCCCCCGCCGTGCCCTCGACCTCCTCGTGGCCCTGATGGCCGATGAGGAGAATGTCGTAGTCGTCGTCGGCGAACCGACGGGCCTCATGGTGCACCTTGGTCACCAGCGGACAAGTCGCGTCGATCGTCTTGAGACCGCGCTCCTCGGCTTGCTTGTGCACGGCGGGCGAGACCCCATGGGCGGAGAACACGACCGTCGCGCCCTCCGGGACCTCGTCGAGCTCCTCGACGAAGAGTGCGCCGCGAGCCTCCAGGGTGTGAACGACGTGCTTGTTGTGCACGATCTGCTTGCGCACGTAGACCGGCGGGCCGTAGAGGTCGAGCGCCTTCTCGACGGTGATCACCGCCCGGTCGACGCCGGCGCAGTAACCGCGGGGGGCGGCCAGCAACACCGTACGATCGTCGGGGGCCGGCGCGTCGTGGGTCGGCGCGGACTCGTGGGCAGACATGTGCCCATCGTAGGCGGCGCCATCCGCCGGAGGCGATTTTTCGGTGCTTGAGCCCCGTCACGCTGCCGCTGGCGCTGCACCTGAGTCGACTGCCTGGTGGCATTATCAGATGCGTGACCCTGGAGACGAGTGTGGACAATCCCGCCCCCGTGCGGGTGATCGCCAACACCATGACCGGCTACGTCAACCGGCTCGGGCCTATCTGGGTCGAGGGCCAGGTCGCCCAGCTCAGCCGCCGCTCGAGCTCTGGCACGGTGTTTCTCACCCTGCGGGACCCGGTCGCCGAGGTGTCGGTGCAGGTGACGGTGGCGCGAAGCACGTTCGACGCGATGCCGACGCCGGTGACCGAGGGCGCGCGGGTCGTCGTCTTCGCGAAGTTCCAGTACTACGTCCCGCGCGGCGCCTTGTCGCTCAACGCCCGCGAGATCCGCCCGATCGGAGTAGGGGAACTGCTGGCGCGCATCGAGCAACGTCGGCAGCTGTTGGCTGCCGAAGGTCTCTTCGACCCAGCTCGCAAACGGCCGCTCCCGTTCTTGCCCAGACGTATCGGACTGATCGTGGGTCGCAACTCCGCCGCCGAGCGCGACGTCGTCGACAACGCCATCCGCCGCTGGCCCGGCGTCGAGTTTCGCCAGGAGTACGCCGTCGTCCAGGGCCACGAGGCAGCCCGACAGGTGATGGAAGCGGTCGGCGCGCTCGACAAGGACGACACCGTCGACGTGATCATCGTGGCCCGCGGTGGCGGAGCCGTCGAAGACCTGTTGCCGTTCTCGGACGAGGGACTGCTGCGGGCCGTCGCTGCCTGCCGCACACCTGTCGTGAGCGCGATCGGACACGAGTCCGACCGGCCCTTGCTCGACCTCGTCGCAGATCTGCGGGCCTCCACCCCTACCGACGCTGCTAGGCAGGTGATCCCCGACGTACGCGACGAGACGGCGAAGATCGCGGCGCTGCGCGAACGCTGTCGCTCCATCGTTGGCGCGTACGTCGACCGGGAGCGGCACGGTCTCGCCGGCGCCCGGTCGCGGCCGGTCCTGGCCGCGCCGCGCCGCCTGCCGGACCAGCTCAGCGCGTCCATCGACGAGACCCGCGACCGGGGCCGCCGCAGCCTCGACCACCGACTGAGCCGTGCCACTGACGACATCGGCCACCGGCTGGCGCGGGTGCAGACGCTGTCGCCGCTCGCCACCCTGCAACGCGGCTACACGGTCCTCCAGGGCCCGGACGGGAGCGTGGTCACCGACGCCTCCACTCTCGTTGTCGGCGACGCCGTCGAAGCGCGGCTCGCCAGGGGCCGGTTGACCGCGACCGTCACGACAGCCACCGACACTCCCGCCGACAAGGACGCCCGATGAGCGACACTCCCTCCTACGAGCAGGCCCGCGACGAGCTGATCACCATCGTCGCCAAGCTCGAGGCGGGCAACAGCACACTCGCCGAGTCGATCGAGCTGTGGGAGCGCGGTGAGGCGCTGGCCAAGATCGCCCAGCGGCACCTCGACGGCGCCCGCGCCAGGCTCGATGCCGTGGTGGACGTCGGCGACGGCCGGCCCGACCAGGACTGATGCCAGCAGGCGAGGTTACTTCTGGAGAGACTCGGCGAAGCCAAGCAGCACGTCTGCAGGGACAGTCCCCGAGACGACCGTCGTCGACTCACTGTCGCGCAGCACGAGCGCGTTGTCCTGACCGTCGGCTTCATGAAGCGCCTGCCACCGCACGCCGTCGACGTCTACCGGAGTTCCAGGCTCGGTAGCCGGGGTCACGTCGGCCAGGAACCTGCTCGCGGCTGCCGTGGACTGGTCGACCGCGGCGTACTCCTCACCGTCGACGACGAAGCCGAGGTGCCACACGTAGTCACCGTCGCGCATCCCGGCGGCAGCGCTAGTGGCGCGCCATCCCGGCGGCACCGGCTCCGGCGCGACGACCTCGAAGGGCGCCTCGGCCCTGGCCTGAGCCAGCGACGAGCGATAGTCGATCGTGGCCGCGGGGTTGGCAACGTCTCGTTGGACCAGGCGCGTGAGCAAAAACATCACAAAGATCAGCAGCAGCACCGCAACGATCGCTGCGATGAGTCCGCCGGCACTTCGCTCATACCCCCGTCTGACCCCGCTCACCAGCCCATTATCCGAGACCGGCATCGGGTCCTGGGACTCCCATGACGCTCATCTGATCGACGGTTCCAATCTTCCGCGCATGCGGAGGAGATTTGCGTGCCAAGTTCCGCAGATGCGGATATACTCAACCATGCCCACCTACCGGTACGCCGAAGCCGCGCACCTGCTTGGCGTCAGCGACGACACGATCCGCAGGTGGGTGGAGCAGGGACGGGTAATGTCCACCCGCACCGCCGAGGGTCACGCAGGGATCGAAGGACGGGCACTGGCCGCGCTTGCGCGCGAGGTGGCCGAACTGCCGGCCGACGGGGCGGCCGCCGGCTCCCACCGCGTCAGCGCACGCAACCACCTGCGCGGAATCGTGACAGAGGTCAAGCGCGACACCGTGATGGCCCAGGTCGAGCTCTGCTGCGGCCGCTACCGGATGGTCTCCCTGATGAGCCGTGAGGCAGCCGACTCGCTCGGGCTCGACCCGGGCGTCGTCGCCGTCGCCTCCATCAAGGCCACCAATGTCGTCGTCGAAGTCCCGCAGTGACCCACCGACGGCGGCTGACGAAAGGTCGCCCTGTGCTGAGCCCCAGTCATCCCCCTCCCGTACGTCGGATCGCTACCGCGGCGCTGATAGCCGGCTGCCTGCTAGCCACGCTGCCAGCGTGCGGTGGCGGCACCGAGGCGAAGTCGAAGCTCACGATCTTCGCCGCCTCGTCGCTGACGGAGTCGTTCGACCAGCTGGAGAGGGCCTACGAGAAGGAGCATCCTGGCGTCGACATCGTCATCTCCTACGGCTCCAGCACCGAGCTGGCCGACCAGATCACCCAGGGCGCCCCCGCCGATGTGATCGCGACCGCGGACGCGAACAGCATCGGCACCGTCGACGACGCGGGCCTGCTGGACGGAGCTCCCCAGCAGTTCACCAGCAACACGCTGGCCATCGTCACCCCGGCCGACAACCCGGCAGCCGTCGCGAGCATCGATGACCTGAACGACGTCGACTTCGTGACATGCGACCCGTCCGCGCCGTGCGGGGCCGCAGCCAGCAGCTTCCTCAAAAAGGCCGGCATCAGTGCCGCGCCGGTCTCGCTCGAAGCCGACGTCAAGTCCGTGTTGTCGAAGGTCACCCTGGGCGAGGCAGACGCCGGCATCGTCTACGTCACCGACTCCGTCGCGGCCGGGGAGAAGGTCACGACCGTCGCCATCCCGGCCGACCTCAACGTCGTCAACCCGTATTTCCTCGGGGTGGTCAAAGCCTCCGACGCGCCCGACCTCGCCGGTGACTGGATCGCGCTCGTGATGTCCCAGGTCGGGCACCGTGTCCTGGCAGACGCGGGCTTCGGAGTTCAGTGAGCCTGAAGCGTCTGGGCGGAGCACCGGTCGGACTCACCGTGCCGGCGCTGGTCGCCCTGACGTTCCTCATCGTGCCTGTCGTCGCGGTCGTTCTGCGGGTGCCGTGGTCGACGTTCCTCTCCGACATCTCGTCCTCCGGAGCCCGGGACTCCCTGCGGTTGAGCGTGGTCACATCCCTGATCGCGGCCGGACTGTGTCTGCTCTTCGGTGTGCCGCTTGCGTGGATCCTGGCCCGCGTCGTGTTTCCCGGACGCAGCCTCGTCCGAGCGCTCGTCACACTGCCCCTGGTCCTCCCACCCGTGGTCGGGGGGGTGGCGTTACTTCTCGCCCTGGGTCGCCGTGGGCTGGTCGGGCAGTGGCTCGACCTCTGGTTCGGTCTCACCATCCCCTTCACTCAAACAGCAGTGGTGTTGGCGCAGACGTTCGTGGCGCTCCCGTTCCTCGTCATCAGCGTCGAGGGCGCGTTTCGCGCCTCGGACGAGCGGTACGACGACGCGGCCGCCACCCTGGGAGCGTCACGCTGGCACACCTTCCGGCGGGTGACATTGCCGCTGGCGCTTCCCGGCATCGTGTCCGGTGCGGTGCTGAGCTGGGCACGGGCCCTCGGCGAGTTCGGTGCAACCATCACCTTCGCCGGCAACTTCCCCGGCACCACCCGCACCATGCCCATCGAGGTCTATCTCGCCCTCAACTCCGACCCCGACGCTGCGATCGCGCTGAGCATGATCCTCATCGCGGTGTCGATCGGCGTGCTGGCGTTGCTGCGCGAACGCTGGCTCACCGGGTTGTCGACATGAGCCTGGCCGCCCACTTCGCCGTACGCCGTCCGGAGCACACCACGAGGATCGACATCGATGCGGCTCCTGGTGAGGTGATCGGTCTCATCGGCCCGAACGGCGCCGGCAAGTCGACGAGCTTGCGCGCCCTCGCCGGACTGCTGCCGATCACCGCCGGCACCATCGCCTCGGACGGCATCGTCGTCTCGAGCGCCGAAACGCACGTCCCGCCGCATCAGCGCAGCATTGGGTTCGTCTTCCAGGACCACCTGCTCTTCCCGCATCTCACTGCCATCGACAACGTCGCCTTCGGGCTACGCTCACGACGCGTCGGCAAGGCTGAGTCGCGCGCCCGAGCCGTGCACTGGCTGGGGCAGCTCGGCGTCGACCAACTTGGCTCGCGCAGACCGCGCGAGCTGTCAGGCGGCCAAGCTCAGCGGGTGGCGATCGCCCGAGCCCTCGCGGCAGGGCCGTCGATGCTGCTCCTCGACGAGCCCACGGCCGCTCTCGACGCTGCCGGTGCCATGTCGCTGCGTACGCAACTGCGCACGCACCTGCAGGAGTTCGGGGGCGTCAGCATCGTCGTCACGCACACTGCCCTCGACGCGATGGTGCTGACCGACCGGATCGTGGTCCTGGATGACGGCGTCATCGTACAAAGCGGCAGCGCAGCCGACGTCGCGGCCCGTCCGCGCACCCAGCACGTCGCTGCCCTGATGGGTCTCAACCTCGTCCGCGGACACGCCGACCGGGGGGTCATCGAGCTACCAGGCGCCGGTTCGATCTCGTCCTCCCGCGGCCTGACCGGACCAGCGTTTGCCACGTTCTCACCGGCGTCGGTGAGCCTGTACGCCGAGCGCCCCACCGGTTCCCCTCGCAACGTCTGGGAGGGTCGCGTCCTGTCCCTTGCCCCCCACGGCGACGCGGTACGCGTCCAGATCGAAGCCGCCGCTCCCCTCCTTGCCGACATCACCCCCGCCGCGATGGCCGCCCTCGAGCTGCGCCCCGGCTGTCGGGTCTGGGCTAGCGTGAAGGCCATCGAGGTGACGATTTACGCGGCCTAGGACCGGGTTGGTTACGATCAGCACGACCACCGAAGGAGGCGCCGTGACGGCGGAGCAACCTCCCGGTCCCACCGGGCACACGTTCGAGACCCCGCGCGACGCGCCGGACCGCAACTTGGCGATGGAGCTCGTCAGGGTCACCGAAGCTGCAGCGATGGTGGCCGGGCGCTGGGTCGGGCGAGGCGACAAAGAAGGCGCCGACGGAGTTGCCGTCAACGCCATGCGCGCACTCATCGGCACGGTCGGCATGGATGGCGTCGTCGTCATCGGGGAAGGGGAGAAGGACAACGCTCCCATGCTGTTCAACGGCGAGAAGGTCGGCGACGGCACCGGCCCACAAGTCGACGTAGCGGTCGACCCCATCGACGGGACCACCCTGGCTGCCAAGGGCATGAGCAACGCCGTCGCCGTGATGGCCGTCTCCCCCCGAGGCTCCATGTACGACCCCTCCGCGGTGTTCTACATGGAGAAGCTGGCGACCGGTCCAGAGGCCGCCGATGTCGTCGATATCCGGCTGCCGGTGGCAGAGAACATCCGACGTACGGCGAAGGCAAAAGGCAGCTCGAACGACGACATCACCGTCGTCATGCTCGACCGTCCCCGCCACGAACAACTCGCCGAGGAGATCCGTGCCACCGGTGCGCGCATCAAGTTCATCACCGACGGTGACGTAGCCGGCGCGATCATGGCCGCCAGACCGGATACCGGTGTCGACCTGCTGCTCGGGATCGGTGGTACACCGGAGGGGATCATCGCCGCCTGCGCGATGAAGTCGCTCGGCGGAGTGATCCAGGGGCGGCTGTGGCCCAAGGACGACGAGGAGCGACGCAAGGCGCTCGATGCCGGCCATGATCTTGGGCGGGTGCTGCTGACGGACGAGCTCGTCGCCGGCGACGACTGTTTCTTCGTGGCGACGGGCATCACTGACGGCGAGCTGTTGCGGGGAGTCCGTTACGCCCATGGGGGCGCGACGACCCATTCCCTGGTGATGCGCTCACGCAGTGGCACGATCAGGTCCATCATCAGCGAGCACCGGCTGGAGAAGCTCAGCTCGTACGCCGCAGTGGACTTCGAGCATGCTGGTCCGGACACTCGGTATACTCGGCAGTAACAACCGCGGGTAGTTGGCCCGGAGCCAGTCTTCGAGAGCGGCCCGTCGAGGGGAGCCAGAGGTGTCGCCGACTGAGCACGGCAGCGAGGCGATGGCACACCTCGACACCGGGATCGACATCTGCTTCAACACGGTGGGAGATCCAAAGAACCCCCCGCTGCTGCTGGTGATGGGACTCAGCGGGCCGCTCATCTGGTGGAGCCGAAGGTGGTGCGAGATGCTGGCGTCCCGTGGCTTCTTCGTCATCCGCTACGACAACCGCGACGTGGGCAGATCAACCAAGCTACGCGGCCAGGGCGGTCGACGAGCGGACCTCATCAAGGCGTTCGCGGGCCGAACAACACCGCCGTACACGCTGAGTGACATGGTCGACGACGCGTGCGGGTTGCTGGACCACCTCGGCATCGAGCGGGCGCACGTCACGGGAGCGTCGATGGGTGGCATGATCGCCCAAACCATGGCGATCGAGCATTCCGACCGGGTGCTGTCGCTGGTCTCGATTATGTCGACCACCGGCAGGCGCACCGTCGGGTGGCAGCACCCGCGCTTGCTGCCGATGTTGCTCAACGGCGAACGCTCTGACCGCGAGCGCGTCATCGCCATGTCGGTGCGGACATGGGCCTTGATCGGCTCGCCGGCATACCCTTCCACGGCAGCCGACATCAGCGCGCGCGCGGCGGAGACGTTCGACCGGGGAATCAGCTCCTCGGGGGTCATCCGGCAGATGCAGGCGGTCATGGCGCAGCCCGATCGCACCCGTGCCCTTCGGCAGCTACAGATGCCTACGCTGGTCATCCACGGACTCAAGGACCCGATGATCCATGTGTCCGGGGGACGCGCGACGGCGGCCGCCATCCCTGGGGCAGAGCTGCTGCTCGTCCCCGGCATGGGCCACGATCTCCCGCAGGAGCTCTGGTCGACGTTCGCCGACGGGGTCCAGCGCACCGCCCGCCGGGCGGCTCCCGTCGACTCCCGCTGGACGCGATAACACTGCCGGCGCAAGCGCCGTCGGCGTGCCTGCACCTGGGACGTTGATTGAGCCCTAGAGGAGGTTCTTGCCCAGCAGCATCGACACGACGGCTCTCGACTTCGAACGGCTCCAGTGAGCCGTCAGGTGGCTCTGGTCGGCGTGCGTGATGATGCCCTCCAGCACCGCCTTGCAGCGTCCGGCCGGGCACACCAGGTTGTTGACGGGGACCGGCCTTACCCGGGGGTAGATCGCATGGATGTGCTTCACGAACGCGTTCGCCCGCCGGGTTCTGGGGTCCTTGCGGATCGGCAGGTCACAGACCTTGGTGGTGAAGCCGTTGCGGGCGAGACAGTCGGGAACCTTCGCCCGCATCGTCGGTTGCAGCGTAAGCGCGCCCACCCTGGCGCCCCTGGCCGTCAAGGTCTTGACCGTCCATCGCCACGAGTGTCGCCACGTCGAGAAGTAGTCGGAGCTCTCCTGACGGATGATGCGCCCGCCGACCCGGATGTCGTACACCTGGGAGCGCCCGCCGAACAGCACCAGGCCGGGGTCGGCGTGCTTGATCACCGTCGGGTACGCCGTCTGTTTCCAGTTGTTACAGGTCTCGCCGACCGTCGGATGCCCACGGT
>JAABUR0100001907.1_pt1 | contig 34670 bp, 45 predicted proteins | sample 5560091 | NCBI WGS metagenome assembly JAABUR01 (sample SAMN10711879, study PRJNA513375) | rock metagenome | isolation source: Antarctica rocks | place: Antarctica: Victoria Land, University Valley sud | reverse complement strand
TCAGCCACCAGCACCTGCAGTCCTACCTCGATGAGTACGCGTTCCGCTTCAACCGGCGCCGAGCCCACCACCGCGGCCTGCTGTTCCAGCGCCTCCTACTCCAGGCCGTGCAGGGCGCGCCGCGGACCTATCGCAGCCTCGTAGCCCTACCCGACCCACACGAGCGCAACGGCGGCGTGTCTACCGGCGAGAAGCACGTCCGTCCTGCCACGCTCGAACTGGCGGTCAGCGAACACCCCTGGCAGGCCCTACCGGCACTGCCCGACCGCTCCTGACCCCCCTAGGCCAGTGCACCGAGATGGATAGCCCACAACGAGAAAGCGACGCTCCCGTTCCACGACCGCGTACTTCAAAGGCACTCCCACAGTCCGACACTATCGTCGGCATGACTGCTCACATGCTGCGGACGTCGTGAGCCCGCCATCGCCTACTGGGACAGTCCCTCGTGCCGGATAGGCGGCGCTACGGCGGTTTGTGGCGCCTGGTGGCGTCGCGGTGTCACGCGGCTGCCCGTTGGATCTCTGTTGAGACCGTGTCCGTGAACGACGTTGAGCCATCGATCGCCGCCGTTCCGGTGTCGTCGTCGACGAGGTCGACAACGGCGAGCCCGGCCTCGCGGCAAAGCCGACGGAACGACGACGGCGTCTGCCAGTGGATGATCCACTCTCGTTCGGCGACCTCCGTGCCGGTCGAGGTGATCCGCTCATACCTGCATGAGGTAACCCGAGTCCGACCGACGGGGTCGCTCGTCTCGGACACCGGGGTGAAGCGGACCTCAACGCCGAGACCATCGTGGTGGCAACGGGAAACGCTCATCTCCCCGGTGGGGGTTGGGGCCGGTACCCAGAGTGGGATGAGCGCCATGCCGTCGTTGGTGAGGTGCTGCTGGATCCGCAGAAGCGCCCTTCGTGCGGTCTCGTCGTCGGGCAGGAGCGTAAACGTCGGACCCGCGAAGTAGATCGACGGGTAGCGCCGGTCTAAGGCCAGGTCTTCGACCCGCTGCTGGTGTAGGCGCACCTCGATGCCACGTCGCAGCGCGTTCGCGTGACACCGCTCCAGCATGTCCGATGAAGAGTCGACGCCCTCGACGTCCACCCCCTCGGCGCGCAGATCCAGCAGCGGCGCGCCGTCGCCGCAGCCGATCTCCAGACCGGACTGTCCGTGGGTGACAACGAAGTCGCGGTAGAGGTCAGCGTCGAATGACGACGATTTGAGGTGACCGTAGGCATCGGCGACGATGCCGGTGTAGAAGTCCGCAGCTTCCATTGGAGCAGTCTGCCAGACCAACCAGTGCCGGTGATCCCTGCCGTTAGCCGATCGGTCAACGGGGCGTCATGGCCTCGAGTGTGGCGGCTTGGACCTCTTCAGGGCGCTCCCTCCAGGGGGCGTGACCGGCTTGCTCCACAACGATGCGTCGCGCCCGGGGCAACGCGTTCAGGAGGCCGTTGGTCGCGGTCCAGGGGCGTGGGTCGTCCGCGCCTTGCACGAGGATCACCGGCGCCTCAACGTGTTGTGCCACCTCGAGCAGATCCTGGTTGGCACTGTCGGCGGTGAGCTCGCGGTTGGCCCGCCCGTTTACCACAGTGCCGGACGGACGGGTCCGCCACAGTGCGGCAGCGTGGCCCTCGGCGTCGCCACCGGGCGAGAAGTCCGGACGCCACTGCAGGAGGCACCACTCCTTCTCCTCGTCGGGGGTGCGCCTGCGGCTGCCCAGCTGCTGCCACCGCGGCAGCTCGGCGCCCAGCCGGCGGTTCCGCTCGACGATGTACGGCTGGAGCCAGGCCGCTCCCGCTCCGACGCCGGCCAGACAGGCGACGACCGTGGTGCGGTCGGGGTGCGCGGCCGCGTACCGCAGGGCGAGCTCGCCGCCCCAGGAGTGACCGAGCACCGCCCACCGGTCCAGGCCCATCGCCTGCCGGAGCCGCTCCAGGTCATCGACGGCCTGCGCCACAGTGAACGGCCCGTCCGGACTGGTCGAGCGGCCGCAGCCACGCTGGTCGAACCTCACGACCAGGTGCGAGCCGTCAAGCAGGGCAGCGAGGTCACCCAGGTAGTCCCACAGTCCGGGACCACCGTGGCAGCAGACGACAGGTGGCCCTTCGCCACTCGTCTCGACTCGCACCTGGGTGCCGTCGGGCAGCTCGACGAACTGCTCGCGCTGGTGCTGCACGGTGCGACTGTGTCACCAAGGCGAGGGCACCGGCGGACGATCGGCTACCAGACGACCTGGCCGAGCTTGGGCTGACCTGGGCGCAGGACCTCTGCGTACACGCCGAAGCACGCTGCGCGGCCCAGGTCGCCCTCGTCGCCGACGCCCGGCTCTGGCGCGCGTCGGCCTGAGCGGTCGACCGGCGGCAGATGGCCCACCGGGACGGCAGCTTGAGTCAGTAGGTTCGGCTGACGCCGATCGTCGCGAGCACAGGTCGGTCGAGGTTGTCCACGACCGAGGATGCTCTTGCGCGTGACGCATCCACCGCTTGAGAGCAGCCCTCAACGCAGAACTCGACGCTTGCGACGCAGGAGGCGATATGACGACCGAACCCGACCGGACCGCAAGGACGGTTGCAAGCGCGAGGCGCAAGGCGCCCGCGGGCGACTTCGACTACGAGCGCAACGGGAGGGGGTACGCGGTACGGCGACGGCCCGATCCGCGCATCACCGCACTTCTCCACCGCGCTCTGGGTGATGCGCGCACAGTGCTGAACGTCGGCGCCGGGGCTGGTTCGTACGAGCCCGACGACCGGTATGTGGTCGCCGTCGAGCCGTCCGCGGCGATGCGGGCGCAGCGACCGCCCGACCGGGTGCCGGCGATCGACGCCACCGCTGAACGGTTGCCGTTCGACGACGACAGCTTCGACGCAGCCATGGCGATGGTTACGATTCACCAGTGGAGCGACCCGGACACCGGCCTGCTGGAGATGCGGCGCGTCAGTCGCGGCGTGGTGGTGATCCTGACCTTCGACGCCCCGGCACTCCAGGACTTCTGGTTGTGTGACTACGCGCCCGAGGTCATCGCGGTCGAGCAGCAGCGCTTCCCGGCCATCAGCCGCGTCGTCCACACGCTAGGCGGGAGCTCCGAGGTAACATCGGTACCGATCCCGCACGACTGCACCGATGGCTTTGGCGAGGCCTACTACGCGCGCCCCGAGGCGTTCCTCGACGCGGGCGTGCGCGCGGCGCAGTCCGGATGGATGCTCGCGGACGCCGACGCGGTCCAGCGGGGCGTGGACAAGCTCGCTGCCGACCTGGCCTCCGGTGCGTGGGACGAGCGGCACGGCGCTCTGAGACACGAACCCGAACGGATCGGCGCAGTGCGCCTGATCATCGCGCGACCGGAAGCGCGATAGCCGAGCACGTGGTGCGTCCCACAACCGATCCGGCTGCGGGACGGGCGTGGAGGAGGTCTTACGGTGCTGACGTGTCGGTGACGTGCGTGGTGCTGGACATCGGCGGCGTGCTCGAGGTGACGCCTGACACCGGGTGGCTCCAGTGCTGGGAGAGCGACGTCCACCTGGCTCTGGGCAGCACGCGAGACCGGCTCGCCGACGTCTTCGAGGCTGGATCCCTCGGCGCGATGTCCGAGCCGGAGGTGCAGGCCGCGGTCCGGGCGGCCCTACCGGTGAGCGATGAGGACCTAGAGCGCTTTTGGTCCCTGCTGTGGCAGGAGTACCTCGGGTGCCTGAACGTCGAGCTGTTCACGGGGTTTCGGGGGCTGCGGCCCCGCTGGCGTACTGGCATCCTGAGCAACAGCTTCGTTGGCGCCCGCGAACGGGAGCAGGAGCGGTACGGCTTCCACCAGGCGTGCGACGTCCTCGTGTACTCCCACGAGGTTGGCGTGGCCAAGCCCAACCCCGAGGCGTACGCGCTGACCGCTCAGCGGCTCGGTGCCTCTCCCGAGCAGATCGTCCTCCTCGACGACACACCCTTCGCCATCGACGGTGCCCGCGCCGCCGGCTGGCATGCCGTCCAATTCGCAACCACCGAGCAGGCCATCGGTGATGTCGAGGCTTACCTGCGCGACCCGAGCGGGGATACGCGAAGCTGAACAGGGTCGGAAGGAGCGTCCGACCGGTGTCTTGTCGGCGTACATGCACTAGGCCTGGCGCTGCTTGGCCGGCGTCATCGCGCTCGACCGGCACCGCGACGGCCGCGCTGCCGCGCCGCCTCCAGCCCAGCCAGCGTGCGGTCGCGGATCAGGTCGCGCTCGAACTCGGCCAATGCCCGTTTAGGGGTCGAGGCCCCGCTCGTCGATCGTCAGGTCAGCGAGAATCGCCGCTGTGCTCGGCGTCGGCCGGGCCACGGTGTACCGGCACCTGCAGCGGCGAGAGGTGAGCACCTGACGGACCTGATGTCTGGTCAGACAAGGTGGATCCCGCGCACGCAACTCGCAGAGCACTAGACGAGCAGCCCGAAGATCATTGCCGTGAGCGCGACGCCCGCCATGAACATCAGCACCGGGACGATGCTGCGGTGAGCCCCGCTGCGCAGGGCTGTGATCGCGAGCGCTGTCAGTGTTACGGCCAGCAAGCCGGCCTCCTGCGTCAGGTCGGCTAGGACTTCGAGCGAGTTCTCCATGATCTGTCCCCTCGTGTCGCCCCCGGGGGCGACGACCCCCGGTGCGCCGGGCTCGGGACCGCCATCCACGGTCCGCTGACGGGATCGGCTGCCCAGACCTGTGACTTGCAGTGGTAGTTGGCGCGGTTCAGGCAGCGCTATGTGGCCGATACCGGAACAGTGATCTTGACCGGTAGCCGATCTTCTAACGGGCTCGGGTCGACGTCAGTCGAGACGCCGGTCGGTGGCGAGCCCGCTCGGGGTGTCTCCGGTGCTGACGGTCGCGCCTGGTTCGATGAGGACGACGGCCGCGCCCTCGACTGATACCGGCTGGTGGTGCAGGCTGTTGCCGCTCTGGTCTACGAAACCTTCACCAACTGGTGCAGTTGGTAGAGCACGTCCGATAGTTGCGGCTGCGCCTGCATCGCCTGACCAAGCGCGGTTGCTCGGTGGTGGTAGGCCTCGTCGTGCAGCACCCGGAGCAGGGCTTGCCTGAGCTGATCCGCTGACCGTCCGGAGACGAGCCCGGCGCCGGCCTGTGCGATGAGCCGGCCGTTCGCCGGTTGGTCGGCGAACAGCGGCACGATGATGAGCGGCACCCCCACCGCGAGCGCCCCGAACGTCGTGCCGGAACCGCCGTGGCACAGCACGACCGCCGCCTGGGCCAGGACGTCGCGCTGCGGCACCCACTTCTCCGCGTGCACGTGGGACGGCAGCGTCCCGAGCGAGGCTGCGTCGCCGTCGCGTCCCAGGGTCACCAGCACCCGCACCGCGAGTCCGTCCACAGCGGCCAGGGCCGCCCGGTAAAGCTCTGTCGCCTCCGGGAGCGAGCCGGCGACGGTGCCCAGCGTCAGGTACACCAGCGGGTCGGTGCTGCCAGCCCACCAGTCCGGGAGCGGGCGGGGCCGGTCGGGTGGGGCGGGGTCCCGGACGCGCAGCGTCTTGGGGAACGGCGACGGGTCCAGCGCAGCCGGCAGCCGGGTCAGGTACGGCGCGGCCAACAGACGCTTGGGCAGGTCCGGGCGGAACGACCGCAACACCGGCGCCGCGAGCTCCAAGCTGGCGGCCTCGACCTCGGCCAAACCGATCGCCACCTGGACGTGCCGCACACCGCGCTGCTCGGCCACGACTGCCGAGGCGTACTCGCACGGCTCGCGCACCACCAGGTCTGGCCGGAACCGCGCGAACGCGTGCTCCAGGGTCGGGAGCATCGCGGTCGTGCACAGCCGGGCGAACAGCTCCCGATTGGCCAGCACCGCCTGCTCGTCCGGGTCCGCGACTGCGAACCGCTCCCACAGCGGCCCGAGCTCGGCCTGCGGCGGGTCTTCGCCGAGCACGTACGGCTGGCCGGTCCCGCCAGCGGTCCCGGCCAACGCAGGCGGCACGACCAGCAACACCTCGTCGCCCCGCCGCACCAGCGCCGACAGGACGGGCAGTAACGGACCCACGTGCCCGGAGCCGCCCGTTGAAGCCAACAGCACCCGCACTCCACCGACGCTACGGGCCTCACGCCCCCAGGTGGGTGCTGCCCCGAGAGCCGATCGGCAGGCGGGTCTCGCCGGCGCCGTCGAGGCCATTGCCGGAGACTGTGGTCGTGGCCGTGACCCGACTGCTCACCAGCGACGATGCCCCGGCCCTCAGCGAGCTCCTACGCAGCAACCGTGTGTTCCTGGCGCCGTGGCAGCCCTTGCGCTCGGCCAGCTTCTTCACGATCGAGGGTCAGCAGGAAGATGTCGCTCAGGCCCTGGTCCAGCACCAGGCAGGCAACAGCGTGCCGCTCGTCATCGACGACGGGACCCATCTGGTCGGCACAATCACTGTGCAGTCGATCATCCGCGGCGCCTTCCAGTCGTGCAGTGTCGGCTACTGGCTCGCTGAGGACGCGCAGGGCCAGGGCCTCGCCACTCAAGCGCTACGCGAGGCTGTACACCTCGCCTTCCACGAGCTCCACCTCCACCGCGTTCAGGCCGAGACCCTGGTCCACAACCTCCGGTCGCAGCGGGTGCTCGATCGGCTGGGCTTCGCCCGGTACGGCCTCGCCCCGGCCTATCTCAAGATCGCAGGCCGGTGGCAGGACAACCTGCTCTACCAGCTCCTCACGCCGGCACCCGAGCTCCTTGGCGTGGAGTAAGTCCCAGTTCGGGAACCTCGACCGGCGCAGTCGGAGGACGTCCGGCTAGAGGTCAGGAGGGCCGTCCGGTAGGGGATCGGCTACCGGACGTTCGCGGCCGGGCCGAAGGACGGGGCAGCATGCTGCCGTGACTGCGGGTGGCGGCGAGCGCGACAGCGCACGGGTGGTGCTCCTGTGCGGACTGGCGGGTTCGGGCAAGACGACCTACGCGCAGGGCCTGGAGGCGGCCGGTCACGTCCGCTTGTCGATCGACGAGGAGGTCTGGAGCCGGTTTGGCCGATTCGGTATCGACTACGAGCCCGCCCGGTACACCGAGCTCTCCGCGATCGCAGAGGAGGCGCTGCGTGGAAGGCTCGTCGCGCTGGTCGAGCAGGGTCGCGACGTCGTGGTCGACTTCAGCTTTTGGCAGCGTGCCGCCCGGGACCGCTACAAGCGGCTGATCGAGGACGCCGGGGGAAGTTGGCGCCTGATCTACCTCAAGGCCGATCTGGTGCTGCTGCGCCGGCGCCTTCAGGACCGGAGCCGCCGCTTCGACGCCAACGCCGCCTTCCCCATCACCGACGAGCTCCTCGCCTCCTACGTAGCCGGCTTCGAAGAGCCGCACGACGAGGGAGAGGAGGTCATTGACGGGTCCCTCTCGCGGTTCTCGTGGTGAAGCGTCTCGCATGGGGATCGTTGACCGGACGGCTGTTCGGTCACGGCCAGGAGCGATGGCTCAAGACGAGGCGGTATCCGTCTGGGTCGACGATGGTGACTCCCCACCGGTCCCAGTACGGGTTGCGTGCTGCCACCTGCTGGCCGCCCGCACGGACCAGTTGATCGACGGCCTCTTCATCGATGGGGCCGCCGACGTAAAGCACCAGGAGGTCTTCGTCGGTGGAGCTGGGCGGCGTCTCCCCGCCCGGGTCCCCAACCAACTCCAGGTGCCAGGCTGCCTGGGGCCATCCCAGCATCAGCAGGCCGTGGCCGCCCTCGGCGTCGGGCCCGGTCCGGTACAGCACCTCCAGCCCGAGCCCGTCGACCCAAAACCGCGCGGCCCGATCGAGGTCGCTACTGGGGCGGGCGATGCGGAGATGGCCCGATGGCTGTGGACGCATGCGCCCAGCGTCCCTCACCCAGGAAGGCCGTCCCGGTTGCCGATCCGCTTGCGGACGCTCGGTGCCGTCGCGTCCGAGCGGATCCAGACTCAGGACGTGATGCGAGAGGCGACGCCGCCGGATCTGGCCGCCCTGCGAGAGCTGGAGCGGGCTGCCGGTGCCCCGTTCCGGGGCTTGGGCATGGATGTCGTTGCCGACGACGAGCCACCTAGCGTCACCAAGCTGAGCGAGTTCCAAGCCGACGGCCGGGCCTGGGTCTGGACTGACTCGGACGACGTCCCGGTGGCCTACATACTTGTCGATGTCATCGACGACGAGGCACACATCGATCAGGTCTCGGTACACCCAGATCACGCTCGCCAACGGCTCGGTCAGCGGTTGATTGACCACGTCGAGGCCTGGGCGCAGACCCGGGGACTAGCGTCGCTGACCTTGACGACCTATGGGCACGTGCCGTGGAACGCCCCGTACTACGCCCGGCTCGGCTTCGACGCGCTCGAGGAATCGGCGATCGGCCCAGGTCTGCAAGAACTCCGCCGCAAGGAAGCGGACCGCGGCCTGGACCGTTGGCCCCGTGTCGCCATGCGGAAATCTGTCCCATCTCTGAACAGCCCTGCTGCACCGTAGGACGATGGCGTTATGCGGGACGCCGGTCAGGGCGCAACCCGCAACGCGGTGAACGCGGCGCTATACGGGCGTTCCGTCAGGGTATGCTGACATCGTGGAGTTGTGGGAGGCGCCCGTCGCAGCCAGCGCTCACCGCCACGGCTTCATCGATGAGGACATCCGCCACGCCCTGCGCAACTTCGTCGCCGTCGCCGCTGATCCTCGCGACGACGACGTCACCCTAGTCCTCGGCCCCGACCAGGCGGTCAACCTCATCGAGGTCGGGATCTTGTCCACCGATGAGGGCCCGCTGATCATCCACGCGATGGCTGCCCGTACCAACCGATTCAGACCACCGAAGGAGTGAATATGCCTCGAACCATCCTCGACAAGGAGCGGGCCGCCGCCGAGATCGCCGCGCGGCTCGCCAACCAGGACGAAGACCTGGCCTGGCGCGACGCCGAACCACTACGGCGGATCGCCGGCGCCTTCCAGCGCTCTGCGACCGCCGACACGGACCTGGCCGAAGCCATCCGGGCTGCCCGCGCCGACGGCTACTCGTGGGCGTCGATCGCCACGATGCTGGGAGTGTCGAAGCAGACGGCCCAGGCCCGCTACGGCGCGTAAGCCGTCCCTGTTCAGCGTCCGGTAGCCGATCCCCTACGGGACGAGATCACGAGTGACCCGTCATCGCCCCCGCCGAGTGTCGGTGGTCCTTCGGCTACCGGGACAGGAGCAGGGGTCCGTCGCCGCAGGTTGGGTGGCAGGCTTCACGGCATGACCAACTTCGAGCCGAAGGCGGACCTGCAGCGCTACCTGCAGACCGCCCGGGAGGCACTGCTCTGGAAGCTGGAGGGCCTCGACGAGTACGACGCCCGTCGCCCGCTGACCCCCACGGGCACCAACCTGCTGGGACTGGTCAAGCACGCGGCTGGCGTCGAGGTGGGGTACTTCGGGGACTGCTTCCAGCGACCGTTCGACCATGTGCTGCCCTGGCTGCACGACGACGCGGAGCCCAATGCGGACATGTGGGCCACCGCCGAGGAGTCACGCGAGGACGTCGTCGACCTGTACCGCCGGGTGTGGCGGCACTCGGACGCCACGATCACGGCGCTGGCGCTCGACGCGGCGGGACGCGTGCCGTGGTGGCCGATGGAGCGCCGTGAGGTGACGCTGCACCGGGTTCTGGTGCACGTGGTCGCGGAGACCGACCGGCACGCCGGCCACGCCGATGTCGTCCGAGAGCTCATCGACGGGTCCGCTGGGCTGCGCGAGGGCAACGACAACCTGGCGCCGGGAAACCGAGTGTGGTGGCAGGAGTACCGGAGGCGGCTGCAAGATGTCGCGGAGGAAGCCCGCCAGGACTGACCTCGGCTCTTTAGGCGCTCAGCGTGTGAGCCTCGGCGCCACGTAGCCCGGTTCTCGCACAGCTCTGTGGCACTCCCGGCCGTGATCTTGTCCCGATCGGTGATCGGTCACTCGAATCTGCGCGATGGTCGGGCGGCGGTGTGTCGAGGTGCTCAGGCCGCTGAGCGGTCGAGTCGGTAGATCACCACGTCCTCGCCGCGGGGGGTGACGTCATGAAAACCTGAATCCGAGCCGCTCGGCGAGCGTGATACTTGAGGCGTTGGCCGGCTGGATGACGGCGATGAGGTGGTCGTGCGGCAGGTGGGTCAGCGCCCATTGCAGCCACACCTGGCTGGCTTCGCGGGCCAACCCGCGTCCCCACCGGTTGCGCGCTAGAACGTAGCCGATTTCCAGCTCGTCCCAGTTGGGCCAGAGGTGCAGCCCGGCACGACCAATCATGCGGCCCGTCGCCCGCTCCAGTAGGGCGCTCTGACCGTATCCATGCTCGCGCCAGACCTGCTCGAAGGAGGCCACCTGCGCCTGTGTTCCTTTGGCGGTGAGTCGGTCAGCGCCGATGTATCGGGCCACCTCGGGATCGGTGTAGATAGCGGCCAACTCCTCGACCCGGGAGGAGTCCAGCGGTACCAGCAGCAGCCGCTCGGTCTCCAGGACCGCCGGCTCTCGGGCATTAGCAGCGACCACGAGACTAGCTTTGCAGAGCCGACTCCTCGTGTCAGGAGCCGATCGATGACTGGGCAAGCTGCGTCCCGGTCGGAACAGCCGGGCCGCAAACCGGTCGTCTCCGACTCCGTGCGGTGACAGGGTATGCGCTATGGCCGAACTGCCGCCCATACCTGACGCCCCAATGTCAGCGCTACGCCTACGCCCGCTCCGGTTGGACGACGAGCACGCGGTACACGCTGCACAGCGTGCGATGGCCGACGACGACTTCGAGTTCGCGTTTGACCTCGCCAATGACACCGACTGGCCCAGCTACCTCACCGAACGCGCCCGGCAACAGAACGGCATCGACGTCCCGTCCGACCGAGTGCCGGCCAGTTTCCTCGTTGCGACCCTTGACGAGGTCATCGTCGGACGCGCCTCGATCCGGCATCAGCTTAACGACTGGCTACTCGCCTTCGGCGGTCATATCGGCTACGGGGTGCTGCCACCGTTCCGGCGCCGAGGGTGCGCCACCGAGACCCTGAGGCAGTCCCTGGTTATCGCACGCGCCTTCGGCATCGATCGCGTCCTCCTCACCTGCGATGACGACAACACCGGGTCGAGCACTGTGATCGAGCACTGTGGCGGCGTCCTGGACCCCGACTGGCCGAAGACCGACGATACCTCGCCGAAGCGCCGCTACTGGATCGCCTGAGCGCCGGTGTCCACGCAGGCGTCACTCCAGGGCCGCCCCTGCGGCCGCCCAACCCCTGCAGGACGCTGGCGGCGCGGCTCGAGGTCGGCGCACCGGTCCAGGTCGGCCGGGTCCGGGTCGAGGCCGGGAGCGTCGCGCCGGTAGACGAACGGCTTACGGACGGCCAGTTGCTGCTGGCCTACTCCGGTATCTGGGTCGACAGGCAGAAGGGATGGCCGGCTGGGTCAAGCAACACGCGCCACCGATCAGGCGCTGGCTGTTCGACTGCCCGACGCGCTCCCAGGCGCAGCGCCTCAGCCTCTGCCTGGTCTAAGTCGTCCACGGCAAGATCGAGGTGCATCTGCTTGGGGGTGCCGGCGTCGGGCCATGTTGGCGGCTTGTGATCTGGCACTCTGACCGCCGCGACCCACGCCCGATCAGCCTTGACCGCAACAAAATCATCGCTACTGAAGGCGACCTCTCCGCCGACGAGCTCAGCCCAGAAGGCCGCGAGAGCAGCCGGGTCAGCACAGTCCAGCGCTATGGACGCCAAGCGAGCTACAGCCACCGCGTGATCGTAGCGGCCGGCTTCAGCCCACCCGTGTCGCGCAGGACGATCGGCTGCTGCGACCGTAAACAGGTCAGCCGTGGCCGAGCACGTTGACGACGTTGCCGTCGGGGTCGCGCACGAAGAAGCGGCGCACTCTCCACGGCTCGTCAGTCAGGGGGTGCACAATCTCGGCGCCCTCACGGACGGCGGCGGCGTACGCGGCGTCAACGTCATCGACCTCGATGGAGACGCTCGGCACGACGGGCGCGGTCTCGTCGTGGGTCATCAGGCTGATCTGCGCACCCGGTCGGCCCGGGTCCGCCAAGGTGACGATCCAGCCGTGGTCCATCACCGGCTCAAGGCCGAGGACCCGCCCGTAGAAGCCTTTGGCGTCCTCCAAGGACCGGCTGAGCAAGTCCAGGACTACCCGCTGCACGCTCATGTTCAACAGCCAACCAGAGCGACGCCCACCTGACGTCGCCTATCCCTCCGTCCCGTGTACCGATCGACGATCGTCCTGCGGTACGTGGTCGCGCGGGTGGCAGGCTGGTCGCTGTGACGATGAACGCGCCGCGGGTGATCGGGATGCTCGGTGGGATGAGCTGGGAGTCCAGCGCGCAGTATTACCGGCTTGCCAACGAGCTTGTCCGCGAGCGGCTCGGTGGTCTGCACTCCGCTCGGATTGTGTTGGCGTCGGTGGACTTCGCCGACGTGGAGCTGCTGCAGGTCGCCGGGCGGTGGGACGAGGCCGGGAAACTGCTTGCCGAGGCGGCCAAGGGACTCGAGGCCGCCGGTGCGGACATGCTGCTGATCTGCACCAACACGATGCACAAGGTCGCCGACCAGGTCCAAGCCGCCGTCGGGATCCCGCTGCTGCACCTGGGCGACGCCACCGCACAGGCGGTGAGCCGGACCGGGCTGGCAACGGTCGGGCTGCTGGGTACGGCGTTCACGATGGAGCAGGACTTCTACCGCGACCGGCTCACCAGCCACGGCCTGCAAGTGCTCGTCCCGCCGCGCGATGACCGGGCCGAGGTGCACCGCATCATCTACGAGGAGCTGTGCCTGGGCGTGGTCCGCGAGGAGTCCCGCCAAGTCTACCGCGACGCCATCGTGCGCCTGGTGCAGGCCGGCGCAGAGGGTGTCGTGCTCGGCTGCACCGAGATCGAACTGCTGATCTCCGACACGGACAGCCCGGTACCCGTCTTCCCCACGACCCGCCTGCACGTGGAGGCCGCCGTTGACGCTTCTTTAGCCACACGCTCGAACGTCTGACCCCGTAAGCCGATCGGCTACCGGTGCACGGCAGGATCAGCTTGCGGAACCGGCGTGCGGGTGGCAGCGCCCGTGCCTGTGCGCGCTAGCCGCTGATGAAGCCGGTTGCGGAGGTCGGGCCACTCCGGTCGCAGGATTGAGTAGTAGGCGGAGTCGCGGACGGTGCCGTCGCTGGCTGGGGAGTGCGCCCGTCGCACCCCTTCGGCCCGTGCCCCGAGCCGTTCGATCGCGGTCCGCGAGGAGGCGTTGCGCGCATCGGTCTTCAGGGTCACGCGCAGCACCTGCCACCGCTCGAACGCGTGAGTCAACTGCAGCAACTTCACGTCCAGGTTGACCCCTGAGCGCTGCGCGGACGAGGCGTACCAGGTGCTGCCGATCTCGGCGACCGACGGCGGTTGGTCCTCAGTCGGCAGCGGGCCGCGGGCGACCCCGGGAGGCCACGGAGGTGGCCAGGTGAAGAGCTCCAGGTCCAAGAACCTGGTCGTTCCGACGATCCGGTCGTCACTCAGTCTGCGGACCACGTGCACGAGGGCGCGACCGGCGCTCTGCTGCTCCAGCGCAGCCTGCACGTACCGCTCGGCGTCGGCCAGCCCGTCCGGAACCCACGTGTAGGCGTAGCTGCTGCGGTCTTCAGCAGCTGCCGCGGCCAGCGCGCCGGCGTGCTCTGCGACCAACGGCTCCAGCCGCACCGCCTGACCGGTCAACGTCGCAGGCGTCAGCATCGTCTGATCTTCCATCGGTTTGCAGGAAGCAGTCAGTCGCGGCCTCACGTGGTCCACTCGTGTCCGCCTACTTGCGGCGAACCGGATCCGTCTCTTGCTGTTGCTGTCGAAGGAACCCCTGCACGTCCAAGTGCGAAGGAGCACCGCGATGCCCGAGGCGGAGTCCCAGCTCAGCGGGCGTGACGAGGCCCTCGAGCCTGAGGTCGTCGGCGTACTGCGGTTCGAGGTCAGCGGCCTCGCCCTCGGCCCTGACTACCCAGCGACGGCCCTCTCCGCAGAGATCGGCCGAGTCGCCATCGCTGCTGCTCGCGTCGATCAGGAGTACGTACTGCTGCTGTCCGGGCTGCATGCCGGCGATCGAGTTGACTGGGACTTCACGGACCTCCGCCGCCGTAGCAGCGCTTGGCTGCGCGACAAGTCGGTGGACCGGGTGAAGGAGCTGTTCGAGGGGCAACTGCAAGATCACGCCGACGCCGTCGTGAAGACCGCTTACGCCGCTCTCGACCACCGGCACGCAGCGATGCACAGCGTGTGGACCTTGACCGGCCCGGACGCCATCACGCCCGCGGTCGAAGTGATCTCTGCTATGGAGAGCTCGGACCCGGACGCGGCGCTGGCGGCGCTCGTCGGCAGCGCCGTCAACTCCGAGGGTTGGAGCAGCGTGCACCCACGCACCGGTGGACCCGGCCCCGCCTCGGTCGCCGAACTGCGCGGCATCCGCCGCGAACTGGAGCAGGCGAAGGAGTGCCTGACCGAGCTGCGCTTCCGCCTAGCCAGCGCCCTCTACGCCGGGAAGCCTCCTGGCTCGCGTCAGGTCGTTCACCCCGATACGGGCGAACGGCTCGCCTAATGACCGGGAGCCGGGCCGCACGGGTGCCGCCACGGCAGCCCTTCCCGCCCCTCGGTAGCCGGCCCGACCAAGGAGCGACCGGGTCCCGCAAGCTGATGGCGGGAGGGACGCCGGGGAGGTGCGCCTGGCGCCGAACCGCTTTGAGCAAGCACGAAGAGCCAGGGCTCAACACGCCCCACGACATGCTCGAGCGAGAGGACCTGCCAGCCGGTCTCCAGCAGAGCGGCGCGGACTGCCGGCTCACGCCAGTAGGTGAAGTGCCTCGGGCGGCCGAGCTTGGCCTCCGTCCAAGCCTGGCCGTCCCCCTCTTTGAGCGTGACGGCTAGGACGCCTCCGGGGGAGACAGCCTGTCGCGCCCGCTGCAGGACGTCGACGAACTGCTCTCTGGTTATGTGCGGCAGCACTGCGTCAGCCAGCACCGCGTCGTACGGTCCGCCGCAGTCGTCCACCCGGACGTCCAGCAGCTGCGTCTGATTACCAGCGGCCTGGAGCATTTGGACGAACGCCGGGGCTCCGTCGGTACGCAGGACCCGCGGGCCTCGGCTCTCGAGGTACATCGCGTCCCATCCGGGACCGCTGCCGAGTTCGAGCACAGTGCCGTCGCCGACCAGCCTGGCTACCTCGTCCAGATACGCCAGGACGGCTGGCCCGGTTGTCCCGGCCTGGCGTGCCGGTAGCCGTCCGGCTGAACAGCCGCCCGCGCCGCCTGCCCGAGTCGGCTCTTCCCGTCGAGGCCCGCACCCGGCCGCGGTCACTGGGTCGTGGTGGCCAGGCGCGCGCCGAGGGCGACGAAGGACAGGGCGAAGACCTTACGCACCTTGGCTATGCTCCGCGGGCGTTCGATCAGGTGGGTGCGCATGCCAGCGGCGAAGACGCCGTAGACGGCGAACACCACGAACGTCATCGCCATGAAGATCGCGCTGAGCGCCAGCAGGTGTGCCAGCGCGCCGCTGCTCCCCGCGGGAACGAACTGGGGCAGGAAGGCGAAGAAGAAGATAGTCAGTTTCGGGTTCAGCAGGTTGACGAGCACCGCTGAGGCGATCACCTGGCGGGAGGAATGCGGCGCAGCATCAGTAGAGATCGTCAGCGCGCCGCGGTCGCGCCAGGTGGCCCATGCCATATACAGCAGGTAGAGCACGCCAAGGACCTTTAGGACCTGGAAGGCGACGCCGCTGGCATGCAGCAGTGCAGCGGCGCCGGTGATCGCCGCAACAAGGTGCGGGACGATCCCCAGCGTGCAGCCTGCCGCCGCGACTAGGGAGGCGCGCCGGCCCCGGGCGATACCGGCGGCGATCGTAAACAGCGCGCCCGTGCCGGGCGTCGCGACGATGACCAGGGACGTGATCCAGAAGGCCAGGCTCATCAGTTGCCCTCACGTTACGTCGGCGCCAGGAGTATGCCTGCCTCGCAGCGAGCATGACCCTGCAAGCAGCTCGATGCTGGAGGGGGTCGAGTCCGAGGCGCAGGTCGTGGAGCTCAGCAGCTGACGGTAGACGCGGGCAGGCCACCGTCCGCGAGCCGGTCGCCGCGGTCCCTGCGGCCTAGCGGAGCCTCAAGGAGCAAGGCCAAAGGGTTCGTACACTTCGCGCGTGGATGCACGCCGTAACCCCGACCTGACCGAGATCCGCGAGGCGATTGACGTCCTCGACGAACGCATCGTCGAGCTGATCGGCGAACGTCACGTCAAGCCTGGGTCGAGCAAGCCGGCAGGCTCAAGCGGGACCAGGGCGAGGATGCGGTCCGCGCACCAGCCCGGGTCGACGCCGTCATCGCGCGGGTCCGCTCCCTGGCCGGGCCGGCTGGGGCTTCGCCCGAGGTCGTGGAGCGCACCTACCGCGCCCTGATCGCCTCCTTCGTAGAGCTCGAGCTCGGAGTCCACAGCCGCGAGAGCACCGGCCACTAACCAGCTCATCTGCCAGGCGCCGGCCCGCCTCCGGCAAACGCCTCGAAGCCTGTGTCGAAGGCGTCCCGTATGCCGAACCTCCTGCGGGGCGGTCTTGGACCCGAGTGACGCCTCGCCGGCTCGCCCCGGTAGACGATCGTCCTCTGGGCCTCGCACGAGGCCGGCCGAGCGAAGTGGAGCACGCCGATGTCACTCGGACCAGGACCGGGCAGTCACTCGGCCGCGCAGATTGCACGGACAGAGCGTGCGTTCGGGAGTCCTTGCGCGTCGCTGGTCCGGGTTTGCCGATGTCCCTCCTAGGGTCCGGACAGTGAGTTCTTCATCTGCGCACCATCCGGCCGACCTCGACGTAGTTCGCGAGTCTTACGACCGGGTAGCAGACAACTACGCGCACATGGTCGCCACGACTGGCGTTGGAGATATCCGCACCCACCCGTGGCTGCGAGCCATGATGGACACGTTCGCCGATGCGGTCGGTGGCCTGGGCCCGGTCCTTGACGTCGGCTGTGGGCCAGGCACGATCACCGCCTACCTGGCTGAGCGCGGCGTGAACGTGTCGGGCGTGGACCTGTCGTCTCGCATGATCAACAACGCTCGCCGTCTCTACCCGGATTGCAGCTTCAGCGTGGGGTCATCGACAGATCTTGACCTGGCCGACTCGTCGTTGGGCGGCGTTCTGGGGTGGTGGTCGTTGTTCAACCTGCCTCGCGACATCTTGCCGCGGGTGCTGTCATCGTTCGCCCAGGCTCTGATGCCGGGCGGTCAGGTGATCATCGCGACGCACCTCGGTGATGACGACCTCCTGCGTACCGAGGCCTACGGCGGGGTCGCGGTCAACTGGACGACTTACAAGTGGCGGCCAGAGCAGCTTGCCGTCCTGGTCCAGCAGGCGGGACTACGGCCGGTGGCCGAGCTGCGGCTTCCCGCCGACGGGCAGAATGGTCCGGGCGTAGTTCTCGTAGCTCGACGTGATGGCTGACAAACACGAGATGGGCCTGGCCGCGTGGCGTGAGCACGTAACCGTCCACGTCAGATCCGGCGCGACACCCGCGCTGTAGCCCGACCGACGACTCGGACCCGGACCGTTCGCCGGGACGGTCGTGGAGGAGGTCCTACGGTGCTGACGTGTCGGTGACGTGCGTGGTGCTGGACATCGGCGGTGTGCTGGAGGTGACGCCCGAGACCGGGTGGCTGCAGCGCTGGGAGAGCGACGTCGGCCTGGCCGTGGGCAGCACCAAGGACCGGCTTGCCGACGTCTTCGAGCTCGGGTCCGTCGGCGCGATGTCCGAGCCGGAGGTGCAGGCCGCGGTCCGGGCCGTCCTGCCAGTGGCGGAAGGGGACCTGGAGCGCTTCTGGTCGCTGATGTGGCAGGAGTACCTCGGGTCCCTGAACGTCGAGCTGTTCGCGTGGTTCCGGGGGCTGCGACCTCGCTGTCGGACGGGCATCCTGAGCAACAGCTTCGTCGGCGCCCGGGAACGCGAGCAGGAGCGGTACGGCTTCCACCAGGCGTGCGACGTCCTTGTGTACTCCCACGAGGTTGGCGTGGCCAAGCCCGATCCCCAGGCGTACGCGCTGACCGCTCGGCGGCTTGGTACCTGTCCCGAGCAGATCGTCCTGCTCGACGACACGCCCGTCGCCCTCGACGGTGCCCGCGCCGCCGGCTGGCATGCCGTCCAGTTCGCCACCACCGAGCAGGCCATCGGTGATGTCGAGGCTTACTGCGCGACCCGAGCGGGGATACGCGAAGCTGAACAGGGTCGCAAGGAGCGTCCGACTGACGATCGGTCAATGCGTCCGCGTGGAGTAGATATGGGAGTCCAGCGAAATGGTGGAAATCAGTAGTGAACGGCTGGTCCTGCGTGACTGGCGGGAGTCCGACCTTTCACCGTGGGCGGCGATGAACGCCGACCCAGAGGTCCGCGAGCATCTCGGCCCACCCCTGACCGCCGACCACGCCATGGCCTCGGTGCGCAGCTTCCAACACGACCTGGACCACAACGGCTTCGGTTTCTGGGCCGTGGAAGTCCGCGCATCCGGCAAGTTCATCGGGTTCACGGGCTTGGACCCGGTGGACGACGCGCTGCCGCTCACAGGGGTGGAGGCCGGCTGGCGGCTGGCCCGGTCGGCGTGGGGGCATGGGTATGCCACGGAGGCGGCGAGGGTCGCCCTGGAGTACGGCTTTGTCACGGTCGGCCTGTCCGAGATCCTCGCGGTCACTACTACGACGAACCTGCGTTCCCAAGCGGTTATGCAGCGGATCGGGATGACATACGACCCGGTGGAGGACTTCGACGACCCAGAAGCCGCGGAAGGGCCGCTGCGCAAGCAGGTGCTGTACCGGAAGCTGCGGGACGCTGTTCGGTCGGACGCAAGGTGAAGAACCAGCGCTGGCGAACCCGGCATAGTGATCGAAGGGGCAGGTTGGCCGTTCACACGGGCCTCCCGGTAGACGAACGTCGGGCGGAACCGCGACGCGCCGGTAGCCGAACGGCGTGCGGACGATCCCAGCACCTACGGTGCGGGCGTGGGTCACCTCAACGTCGAGATTAAAGCGCGGTGCGCGAGCCCGCAGCTGGCGCTGGACCTGCTGATCGGTCTCGGCGCGCGACTGCAAGGCATGGACTTCCAGACCGACGTCTACTACCTCGTCCCGAAAGGCCGGCTGAAGCTACGGCGCGGCACCATCGAGAACAACCTGATCCAGTACGACCGACCCGACATGCAGGCACCCAAGCAGTCCCAGGTCCACCTGCTGGCAGTCGGCGCGGACCGGGCGCTCGACGAAGTCCTCGACGCAGCGCTGCACCGCGACGTCGTCGTCACCAAGCAGCGTCACATTCTGTGGCTCGGCAACGTCAAGTTCCACGTCGACGAGGTAACCGGGCTCGGTTCCTTCCTCGAGATCGAGGCCATCGACCGGGACGGCACCCTCGGCAGCGAGCACCTAATGGCGCAATGCCAGCAGTACCTCCAGCTGCTCGACGTCCACGACAACGACCTGGAAGGCCGGTCCTACAGCGACATGCTGCGCCGCCCCGCCTGACGCCCAGGGTCCGGCGTAGTGATGGGCTAACGGCGTGAACGGGGCGCCGGAGTCGGCCCGCCTTTCGGTCCGCACCTGCTCGCCGTGTCGTGCTGGTCGACCAGCGGGCCGCAGACGATCCTGCTGACCAACTGCCGCAGTTACCCCAACAGGGCTAACGGTTCTAACGAGCCCGGTCGTCCCACTGACGATCGTCTTGCGGGGCACAGCATCGAGCGTCCGCGCCTCGGCGTCGCCGGTAGGGTCCCCAGCGTGCCGGATCGTGACCCTCAAGTCGCGCTGGTCGCCGTGGACGACGCCGTGCTCGAGCAGCTCGTCGAGGCCTCGATCACCGATGCCTCGGCCGACGACGTGACTCCGCCGCTGACCGCCGACCCGGCGTGGACGCCGACCCGGACAGCATGGCTCCGCGACTTCCACCGCGACCGGCGTGATGGCCTGGACGGCCCGGCCCGGGAAACCACGTGGGCCATCACCCTCGATCAGCAGGTCGTCGGCTCCGTGCGACTTCAGCGCACGGAACGGGCCGGCCTGCTGGAGACCGGGGTGTGGCTGACCCGCGGTATCCGGGGGCACGGCGTCGGTCGGGCGGCCATGGCAGCAGCGCTGCGTGAGGCCGCTGCGCTGGGGTTCACATCTATACGGGCAGAGACCACAGCGAGCAACGCCGGCGCGCTGACGCTACTCGAGCGCCTTGGCTTCGACCTCATCCCAGCCGATGACGGCCGCAATGTCCGTGCGCTGCTCGTCTTCAAGCCCAGTTCCAGCCGCTGCCAGGACCGCTAGCCGATCGTCCTGCGGTACGTCGCCGAGGCGGGTGGCAGGCTGGTTGTTGTGACGATGAACGCCCCGCGGTTGATCGGGATGCTCGGTGGGATGAGCTGGGAGTCCAGCGCTCAGTACTACCGGCTGGCCAACGAGCTGGTCCGCGAGCGGCTCGGTGGGCTGCACTCGGCTCGGATCGTGTTGGCGTCGGTGGACTTCGCCGACGTGGAGGCACTGCAGGTCGCCGGGCGGTGGGACGAAGCCGGCCAGCTGCTGGCCGAGGCGGCCAAGGGACTCGAGGCCGCCGGCGCGGACCTGCTGCTGATCTGCACGAACACGATGCACAAGGTCGCCGACCAGGTCCAAGCCGCTGTCGGGATCCCGCTGCTGCACCTGGGCGACGCCACCGCCCAGGCGGTGGCCCGGGCCGGGCTGAAAACGGTTGGGCTGCTGGGTACGGCGTTCACCATGGAGCAGGACTTCTACCGCGACCGGCTCACCAGCCACGGCCTGCAAGTGCTCATCCCGACGCCCGATGACCGAGCCGAGGTGCACCGCATCATCTACGACGAGCTGTGCCAAGGGGTGGTCCGCGAGGCGTCCCGGCAGGCCTACCGCGACGTAATCGTGCGCCTGGTTCAGGCCGGCGCCGAAGGTGTTGTGCTCGGCTGCACCGAGATCGAACTGCTGATCTCGGCGACAGACAGCCCGGTGCCCGTCTTCCCCACCACCCGCTTGCACGTCGAAGCCGCCGTTGAGGCTTCATTGGCCATATGCGGGAGTGTCTGATGTCCGTTGAGCGATCGACGAGCGAGACGCTCCATGCACCTGTTGCTCACAAGGGCCGAAGGAGCAGGCCCGACCCGTGATGGACGACGAACGTCTTGATGCGATCGCGCAGGCCATCCGCCGGCGCGACGGTGACTGCGCAGCCACGCTCGTCGGTCTGATGCTTGCCGAGGAAGTCGGAGAGGCGATCCAACAGTTGAGACGGGTCCTCGGCCACGCCCGGCAGCCGGCCGGCCCCGAGGATGTGGGTGCGGAGCTGGCTGACGTCGTCATCTCCGCAGCTGTCCTGGCCCTTCTCCTTGATGTGGACCTCTCATCGCACATCGAGCAAAAGCTCGCCGAAGGTGTCCGCTAGCCGATCGTTAAGGGGAGTGACGCGACGGCGCGGTCACGCCTCCCAGCGGACCTCTCCGTCAAGAAGGGTCTCCGTCGGCGCCAGCCCCACGGCGCGGTCACGCCTCCCAGCGGACCTCTCCGTCAAGAAGGGTCTCCGTCGGCGCCAGCCCCACGGCGCGGGCCACTGCCTTCGACGCTTCGTGTTGGGGGTGCACATGGGCGATCAAGGTCTGGACGCCCTGGTGTCGCAGCCACGTCACCAGTACCTCTGCTGCTTCTCGGGCGTAGCCGTGGCCCTGGTGTGCCGTGCCGATCACCCATGCGACTTCGGCGGCTAGCTCGTCCTCCTTCTCGCTGACCGTCGCCTGGACCGTGGCGAGCGCTTGGCCGTCCTCGCCGCGCACCAGCCAGTTGAGCCAGCGCTGCGAACCGTCTGGCGATCGACCCACTAGCTGGCGTCGGTAGCGGGCTCGTAGTTGGGCGAGGTCGGCCGGCTCGCCACCTGTGTAGGTGTGCAGCATCGAGTCGTTCAGCACCGGCATGAGCTCATCGGCGTGCTCGATCCGCAACGGCTCCAGGCGCACCCGCTGGCCGTTGAGCATCGCAGCTGTCCAACTTTCGACGAACGTCACCGGAGTCACGGTAGAGCCCGGTCACGCGGCGGCCAGAGGGGCCGGCCGGCTTCCAACCGGCCCGACCTGAAGCGCGCTGGTAGCAGTTGCGGTTGAGGAACCTCCTGCGGGGCGGTCTTGGACCCGAGTGACGCCTCGCCGGCTCGCCCCGGTAGACGATCGTCCGGCGGGACAGGCGGGCGCCGTCAGGACCGAGCGGCGGGCTGGCCGTACCGCTCGCGGGTGGCTTGCCGAGAGGTCCCCAGCACGAGACCAATCTCGCCCCAACTCCTGCCGCTCTGGCGGGCTGCGGCGACAGCCTCGTCGACCTCACGCTGGTCGTCAGCGAGGCTTCGCAGGGCCAGACCGATCCGCCGCAGGTCTGTCGGATCCTCGGCTGGAGTGACCGCGGGATCCAGAGACTCCAACCACGTCTCGGCGTCGGTCGCCGCCTTCTCCAACTCGTGCCGGGTTCGTGGCATCTGCATCACCTTCAGAGGTAGCGGTAGAACTTCGGACGGAGCGGCATGGCGTGGATGGCGACGGGGTCGTCATCGGGGTCGAGCACGACGACTTCGAGCAGGCGCCCGGCGGAGTCAGCGCCGATCACCAGAACCCTGTCGCCGCCCTGGCGTACGACGCGGAGAGGGACCGAGACCGCTGCAAGGATCTCCTGGTCGGCGACACCGTGCCGCCGAGCGCTCTGCGCAATCTCCACCACGACAGGCTACCTTGTCAAGCGGGCTTGTCGGCGGACCGTTGTGTGTCGCTAGACGATCCCCAGTGGGATGGCGCGTAGGCGTCTGTGCTCGGCCGTCGAGATCAGAACGACCCAGCGCGCTCGGTGTCGTTGCGCAGGATGCAGAACTCGTTGTCCTCCGGATCGGCGAGCACGACCCACCCCGATCCGTCAGGACGACGGCGGTCGGCAACCTCTCGGGCTCCCAGCCCCAACAGCCGCTCGAGCTCCTGCTCCCGGGTGCTCTCAGCAGGCTTCAGGTGCAGCCGATTCTTGACCTGCTTGGTGTCCGGAACCTCGATGAACAGCAGCCGCTGACTGCCATCAGTGGAGGAGATCATGCACTCCGCGTGGCCGGGCTCGTTCGGGTCGTCGGGGTCCTCGACGAAGCCGAGCACCAGCCCCCAGAACACCGACATGGCATGGGGGTTGAGGCTGTCGAAGGACGTGTGGGAGATCAGAGCCGTCATGGGGCAATCGTCCTGGCCACACGGCACAGCGTCCACGACGTTTCAGGCTGGTACCGCTCCTCTCATGGCGCTGACCGATAGACCATCGTCTACCGGACAGTCCCTGCCGGTAGGGAGGCGGCGTTCTTCGCAGTACAGGAACCGGCCTTAGCCTCCTGTCGGGTCACCGGAAGGAGGTACGAATGAGGCACCTGTACGTCGTGACGCATGCGCAATCGCAGCACCACCTAGACGACGTGGTCGGAGGTTGGCACGACAGCGACCTCTCCGAACACGGGAGGTGCAAGCGCCACTGATCGCGCAGGCCGTCAGGGAGCTCATCCCTGGCGACGCCCACGCTCGTGTGTACACGTCGGACCTCCGTCGTGCGGTCCAGACAGCGGAACCGTTGGCCCAGGTCCTTGGCGTGCGCCCGGAGCCAGACTCCCGCCTGCGCGAGATCTCCTATGGAGCCGCCGAGGGGAAGCCGCAGGCTTGGCTCGACAGCCGGTTTGTACCCGCGCCAGGCACGGCGGCGGGGCGGCTCGATCACCCTCGTTTGCAGAAGTTCATCGACGCCTTCCGGGACGACCCCAAGGTCACCCCGGAGTTCGGGTCGCCCTGCGGCGGCCAGGCGGTCAACGGTGGAGGGACGCCCGAGGCGTCCTAGTTATAGGTGCCGCTACATGCGGGCGGGGGCGTCGATGCCGAGCAGGCCGAGTCCCGTTGCGAGCACATCGCGGGTGACACGGCACAGAGCTAACCGGCTGGACCGCGACGGCTCCTCGGCCTTCAACACGGGGCAGTTCTCATAGAACACGGACAGGGCGCTGGCGACCGAGAACAGATAGCCGCAGAGCCGGTGCGGTTCCAAGCGGGCTGCCACGTCGTCGATTACCGATCCCCACCCCATGACGAGCAGCGCCAGTCTTTGCTCTGCTGGCTCTTCGAGCCGAAGCGTTGAGGTGGTCGCCGTAGCGCTGTCGGCGCGGGCGAGCAGAGAACACAGCCGAGCGTGTGCGTACTGCAGGTAGGGACCGGTGTTGCCTTCGAGTGCGACCATGCGCTCAACGGCGAAGACGTAGTCACGTCCAAGGTCATTCGCCAAGTCGGCGTACTTCACAGCGCCGATCCCGATGGACCGAGCTAGGACTGAGCGTTCGGGCTCTTGGAGGTCAGAGCCACGCTCCGCCAGCACCGCGGAAGCCCTGTTCTGGGCCTCGTCGAGGAGCAGCGACAGCCGCACCGTCTGGCCGCTCCGGGTCTTGAACGGTTTGCCGTCTTCCCCGAGCACGGTCCCGAAGGCGACGTGCTGAACGACTACGCGCTCGGGAAGCCAGGACGCTTGCCTGGCGACCGCGAAGGCTTGCTGGAAGTGCAGGGCCTGCCGGGCGTCGACGACGTACACGAGGCGGTCGGCGGCGAGTACCTGGACCCGGTGTCTGAGAGCTGCCAGGTCCGTTGCGGCGTAGCCGAAGCCGCCGTCGCTCTTTTGGACGATGACAGGTAGCGGTGCTCCGTCGCGGCCAACGAAACCTTCGGGAAAGGCGCACTTGGCGCCTTCTGAGACGGTGAGTAGGCCAAGCAGGTCGAGGTCGGCGACCACCCCTGCCAGAGCGTCGTTGTAGCTGCTCTCGCCGGCAACGTCGGTTTCCTCAAGGAGCGCACCCAGTCGACGGTAGGTGTGCTCGAACGCATCTACGGAGACAGCCACCAGGTCGCGCCAGAGCCCGAGCGTGGCAGCGTCACCGACTTGAAGGGCCACGACCCGTCTCCGGGCCGTCGAAGCGAAAATCGGGTCGTCGTCGAAGTGCGCCCGTGCTCGTCGGTACAGCTGGTCCAGCCCGGCGAGGTCGAGGTCGACCCGGTCGTGACCTTCGGCGAGGAGCTGCTCGATGAGCATGCCGAACTGGGTTCCCCAGTCACCGATGTGGTTCTGCCGTACGACGGTGTGACCGGCGTAGGACAGCACTCGGGCGAGCGCATCACCGATGACCGTCGAGCGCAGGTGCCCGACGTGCATCTCTTTCGCGACGTTCGGCGAGCTGTAGTCGATGACGACACGTTGCGGGGTCGATGTCATCGGGAGTCCAAGCCTGCCGCTTCCGAGCATCGCCGTCAGTCGGGCGGCCAGGTACTCCGACCGCATTGTGAAGTTGATGAAGCCTGCCCCGGCCAGTTGAGGGGGGAGGCAGATGTCCTCGACCTCAAGATGGTCCAACAGCTTCTGTGCGACCTGCCGAGGTGACACCCCTAGGGGCTTGGACAGCTGCAGGGCCGCGCTGGTCTGATAGTGGCCGAACTGCGGACGTGTTGCTGGTCGCAGTTGTGCATCCCGCAGTTGGTGTTCGGGTCCGAATGCGGCGCGCAGCGCCGTCTGGATCCGAAGCGTTAGGGATTCTTCTGCCGGGTGCATCTGATGTCCTTGGGTGGGTGTGGTCACGGTGGCAACGACCGTGCACGAGCCCAGGGTGAGGCGAACGTGTCAACGGCCGGGACGGGGCACCCGGCCGCTGGGAACAGACGCGTTCAGCAGCCGGGTCGTCGTCGCAGAGCACGTCGACGTGACGCGCACCGCGCGTCACGTCGAGAAGCCCACACCAGCGACATGACACCAGTATGCAGGCCCCGCCCCGCCCCGCGCCGCTCCGGGCCGGTTCCGGCAGCCGGCACTTGCCCGCGGCGCCCGTTGAAGGTAGGTCTCGGATACGCCGGTTGTCAGCGACGCAGGGCTATGTGCCGTTCTCCACGGCAACCGTTATCAGGGTCTGTGCTGTGGCTGCCGTTCGTCAGATGCCGCTGATGAGGACGTCGATCGCTCGTGCGATGCCGGCGTCCTTAGCGGCAGCGAGGGTCAGCTCGCGACCGAGTGCTTCGACCCATTCGGTGAGCGAGAGCTCGTCTCTGGAGAGCACGATGCCGCGCACGACGTGTTCGACGGTGGCAGTCGGCACCGCTGTGGGCTCGGGCCGGCGCAGCTGGAAGCGACGATCACCAACTTCGATCGTCACGGCGGTGACCGCGGCGGCTTGCCCTCGGCGCAGCAGCCGGAGTCCGCGTTCCCGCTCGACGGTCAGAATGTGCGGCGGCAGAGCACTCACGAGCGTGTTCAGCAGCATTCCTGCGTACAGCGATGCGTCCTGGCCGTGCGAGCGAAGGGAGGCGGCCAAGGCGTTGACGTCATTGGCATCACCGCGGGCATCGGCGCTCATGCCTGGAGCGTATGGGACATCTCGGGGCGTACCGTCGGTGCGTGACGGACGCTCCCTTGACGCTCGAGGAGGAGCTCTCCGCTGCCGTCCCGCCGTCAGCCCGTGAGCGCCTTCGCAAGATGCAGGCGAGCGGGCAGTGGAGCTCATGGCTTGGAAGGTCGTACCGCGCCGAGGAGGTTGTCAAGACAGACAGCTCCTGACGCGTGCATGTTGACCCCGGAAGCCGAAGGACCCACGGCACTGTAGGCGTCAGCGTCGAAGCGTCCTTTGACCTGCGGCGACGTCTCGCCGCAGTGCCGCAGAAGGATCGGCGGGTCAACGGGACCGTGACCGCTGACGATCGGTCAGCGATCCTAAGCGGCGGGCACGGAGCTAGCCGCGGTGCGCGGCCACGACGAGACCCGCATCGTCGAGTTCCACGCTGATCCTTTGCGGACGCAGATCAAGCGTTTGCACGCTTTGCCCGGTGCAGTTCACCAGCCGGCAGCCCTCCCGCGTCGCCAGCGCGGTTGCTTCATCCAGGGTCAGGCCCATATACGGCTCCACGGGCTGGGTCAACACCGCCGGTGGTCAGCCAGTCGGGGCAAGAGGCGAGTCCTCCTCGTCGACCATGCCTACAGCATGCTGCATGCCGTCCCATATGCCGAACGGCCATCGGCACGAGATCACCGGCTGACCGGCACGCGAACAGGAGCAAGAGCACCTGTCCCAATAGACCCGTCCGATTTGAAGTCCCGCTCAGGGACGTCATACGGCACACTGCTCGGCGTGACCGGACTCAAGATCGGCTACGCCAGGGTCTCCACGACCAACCAAGACCTCACTGCCCAGCGGGATGGCCTCGCCGCACTCGGGGCCAACGCCGACCGGATCTACGTCGACCACGGCCTGACCGGCACCACCCGCGCCCGGCCAGGGCTGCGCGAGGCCCTCGCGGCTTGCCGCACCGGCGACACCCTGGTGGTCACCAAGCTCGACCGCCTCGCGCGGTCGCTGCCCGACGCCCGCGACATCGTCGAGGAGCTGACCACCCGCGGCGTCCGCCTGCAGCTGGGCGGATCCGTGCACGACCCCACCGACCCCGTCGGCCGGCTGCTGTTCAACGTGCTGGCCATGGTCGCCGAATTCGAGTCCGACCTGATCAAGGCCCGCACCCGGGAGGGTCTCGCTGTCGCCCGCGCCGCGGGCAAGCTCCGCGGACGCAAGCCCAAGCTCACCCCTACGCGCGAGGCGCTGCTCGTCGACCTGCACAGGACCGGCCAAAAGAGCCCCTCCGACCTGGCAGAGCTGTTCGGCGTCGGCCGGTCCACCGTCTACCGCGCGCTCGAGCGCGCCGCCACAGAGACCGCTGCAGCCGCCAGGACCGGCCCGGCCCGGCCAAGTAGCGCTGTCAGAACGAGGCCAGTTACCGCTGCAGGTCACACTCCCCCGGCATCGCCAGGAGCGGACTGTCTCACTACCAGGGAAGTGAGACACCGCGAGGTGTTGCTGATATCCCCCAGTCACCGGGCATTTTCCCGGACTGTCTTACGGAACACCCTCGCCCAAGCACCCCCTCTGACCGGCGCGTCCGGAAGTCGTTCGCCTACTGGGACAGTCCCTCGTGCCGGATAGGCGGCGTTAGCTGACCACCACCCGGCGTAGCGGAAGATGGTCCCGTGTCGCTTCACCTAGTCCGTCATGGCCAGCCCGATTGGCATCAGGTCGAAGGCCCGCAGTGGCGGGGTCCCGCTAACGACCTCGCGCCGCTTACGGCTGTGGGACGGCAGCAAGCCCGTGACGCTGCCTTGCGCCTCATAGCGGACGGCAACGTCGACCGGGTTCTCAGTTCTCCGATGACGCGGGCTCTTGAAACGGCGTATCTCATCGCGAACGCCCTCGACGCCCCGGTACAAGTCGATCTCAACTTGCGCGAGTGGCTCCCTGACGAGAGCTACTCCTGAACCTCGGCAGACGAAGTGGCAGCCGCCTACGCCGACATGGTGGCTCACGACGGGCGGCGCCCTTACGATCATGACCTCCGATGGGAACCCCTGGACGTGCTTCGCGAGCGAGCCATGGTCGCGCTGGCTCCGTACTTGTCCGGTGGACTCCGCGTCGTCGCCGTCTGCCATGAGGTGCTGATTCATGCAGTCACTGGCTGCCAGCGGACGCCGCATGGCGGGCTGCGGACGGTTCCGACCGACTAGGTGCCGCTACATGAACCTATCGCGGAGCGCGGCCCGGCAAGGTGATGTGCGGCGTTCGGCATGGCCGCGGGCGCGAGCTATGCGGCTACTGTCGGTCTCGTGTCTGCAGCGGGTATCGCCATCAGGCAGGCGACGATCGACGATGCCGGTGAGGTCGCCGCTGTGCATGTGGCGACTTGGCGAGGTGCTTATCGCGGGCTGATGCCACAGAGTCTGCTGGACGGCCTGTCCATTGAGGCCCGCACGGAAGTGTGGCGCAGGATCCTTCGCGACGATGAGGGGTCCACGTTGGTCGCGATCGAACAAGCTGCCGAGCGCTTGGTTGGATTCGTCTCGGTCGGGGCGAGCCGTGACACTGATGCGGACCGAGCGCTCAGCGAGCTGTATGGGCTTTACCTGCATCCCGGCTACTGGGGCCGCGGTGTCGGGAAGGACCTGCACGACAGCGGGCTGAGCCAGCTGCCGGCTGGCGTCGAGGCGACTCTTTGGGTGCTCGACAGCAACGTTCGGGCACGCCAGTTCTACGAGCGCCAGGGCTGGAAGTTCGACGGTGCTACCAAAGAGGACGACCGAGGCGAGGCCATCCTTTCGGAAGTGCGCTACCGCCACCGTTGACTTGGCTGTAGGGCCGCCGGGCGCCCAGGGTAGGTGCCGTTACCCGATCGTCTTAGGGCACGGGTGGCCACAAGCTCGAGCAGCGTTCAAGCGCATCGGGGTAAGCCGGATCTGCCAACTACAAGACGCTTCCCGGATCGTCGACGCCTCAGAGCACGAGCTTCATCCTCGGGGCCCGCGTCAAGACGAATCCCGCCTTCTCGTAGATGCGCTGCCCGTCGGGCGTTGCGCTGAGGTCTACGCGATCCGCGTCGATGGACCTGGCCCACTTGATCACGTCATGGACAAGGAGGCTGCCGTACCCATGCCCGCGGTGCTCCTTGACCGTGATGACGTTGGCCAGTCGGACTGCGCGGCCCTGAGGGCTCTGGGGGTTGGGCACACCGAGTTCCAGAGTTCCGATCGCGGCCGCGACGATGTTGCCGCCGACGTCGATCACGGGAAAGTGAGCGGCGCTGTGCTCGCCGACGAACCGGTCGAACCACTGACGTGCAGCGTTTCTCCAAGGCGCATGTTCGGCGGTGTCGTCCTCGTCGAACAACAGGGCCCACAGACGCATCAACTGTGGGCTGTCCTCCGCCGTGGCGGCGCGGATGCGTTCTCCAGACGTGCCCACGCCGCCAAGCTATCAACTGCCCCCTCGGGCGCAGGCGCCTTTGGGCGCGCGATAGCGCCGCCAAGGACCGCACGCTGCAAGTGCGTCCCGCAAGACGAACGGCCAACGGGACCAGTTGTGACCCTTGCCGCGCTGTTGGCTTTCGTCGCGTAACGGGATCCCCTACCGGACGAGATCGCCCCCAACTTGCGCTCGCAGCGCTGCGAGAACCGCGCCACTTATCGCTGCAAGTCACAGCCCAGCAGGTGTACCGCGAACCCCCAACACGACCTGTTCGCGGTACGTAGGTTCCGGACACCCGTTGCGAGACAAAGCCGGTCCTTGCAGCACACGCACGAGCCGGCCGCATCAGGTCGATCGGCCGCGCGAGCCCGGACCGGTCCACAAACGAGCTATTGCGGGACGTCTTCGTGGCGCGCATAGCCTGCCGGTGACTTGCAGCGATAAGTGGCGCCGTTCTCACAACGCTATGTGGCCGGATCGGTGCCCGTACGGTGCTGTGATCTTGTCCGGTAGGGGATCGGGCTACGGCTGCGCGGCAAGCAACCCGAGCTCAAGCCCACCCGCGAGGCCCAGCTCGTTGTGCTGTGGCAAGCCGGCAACCATACCACCCACGAGCTCGCCGAGATGTTCGACGTCGCCCGCTCCACCGTCTACCGGACCATTCAGCGCGCCGGACCTGCGCCTGCATCCGCACCTGCCTGCGCACCAGCAACCGCCGAGTGAGCACGCACGCCTTCGTCGACGAGAGCAAGCGGCACGGCCTGCTCGTCGCCGTCGCGGTGGTTCAGCCCCGCGGCCACCACCTGCGCGGACTGCCTTACGCCGGCTGTGCCTGCCTGGACAGTCCCGGCTGCACTTCACCAAGGAGCGCGACGACCGGCGCCGGCAGATCCTGACGGCCATCCTCGACCTGGGCGTCGTCGTCGACCTGCGCCACGCCACCGGCATCCGCAACCAGCAGCAGGCTCGGGCGGCCTGCCTACGCGCCCGCGTGCAGGACCTCGCCGCAGCCGGCGGCCAGCGGCTCGTGCTCGAGCAGGACGACGCTCCTGCGCAGCGACCAGACGTTGCTCTACGCCGCGGTCCGCGACGCCGGCGCCAGCGACCTGCTCACCAACGAGCACCTCCGGCCCGGGCGGAACCGCTGCTGTGGGTCGCGGACGCCACCGCGTGGTGCTGGTCCCGCGGCGGACCCTGGCCCAGCCGCTTGCAGGCCATCACCAGGCACACCCGCACCCTGTGCCCGGCAAGCGCACCCGCCCGGACAGCGCGAAGCCCGGCTCACCAACCGTCCGGAGGGCTGCCGGGCTCACTTCACGGCGCTACTGCACCGTGCGCATCACACATTACAGCCCGGCCCAGGCCCCCAGCAAGACCCCCCTTGCCCGCAATGGCTACGAACTCGTAGGTACTGCGCGCCGGGCCGGGGCCACATGAGGCGCCCCGGGGGGATGCTGCCGGCCTGGTGAACGACAGAGGGCAACGCTGAGGTCGCGCGCGCCAAAGCCTGCCCCGGGAGCGGCAGCGGCTGTCTAAGGGAGCGCGGCGGGACAGGTACACGATGTTCCTGTTGACATCTGTAACGGTGACATCTAACCTCGGGGACAGACCGCCACGGGTGCGGTGCTACTGCTGGCTCCCCTGGAGGACTCGTGCTCAAGATCTACCCGGCCCACTCGACCGACGGCGGCCACCGTCTCGGCAGCATGCTTGTCAGCGACGCTGAGAAGTTGCTTACGACGTACACGCACTACACGGAAGATGCACTGTCTCCTAATGGGAAGGGGTATCAGCGGCCTCCGACCGAGAGCCGCTTCCCGCAGATTGCTGCGTACCTCAAGGACCACGGGGTCACCCCCATCATCATCTCTGATCGTGCTAGGTGGCAGGCTCTATGGCGCACGCCGGACACCACTATTGAGATGAGCGCGGACGAAGCCCTGGAGATGCTCAAGCAAAACGGCGTGGAGGACGAAGGGGCCTTCGCATCCATCCTCGACGGCCAGCACCGCGACCGTTCAGGGCGCTGGTTGTATGAGCGAGAGGGCATCGACCTTCAACTGCCGTTCCTGCTGTACACCGGGCTGACCTGGAGTCAGGAGGTGGAGCGATTCAACACGATCAACACCACCGCCAAGAACCTCCCCCGGGCGCTTGTAGAGGTGAACCGCCACACGATCTTTGAGCCGCATGGCGCGAGCGCACGCGAGACGCAGCGGCAGGACGTCCGGGAGGTGGTCATGGCGCTGGAGACCGATCCTGGTTCGATCTGGCACAAGCAGATCAACATGACGGGCGGACGGAACACCGATCGGCCTGTGACCTTCGAGGGCCTGCGCCGAAGCATGGACCAGATGTTTGCGGGACGCCTGGGGCTGCTGTCGATTCAGAAGAAGAAGGATTTGGCCAGGGCGTACTGGCAGGCCGTGGCCGACACCTGGCCGGATGCTTGGAATGGCGTCCCGCCGACGATGGAGCGGGTGAACCCCGAGACCAACGAGGTGGAGACCGTTGAGGTCGCAGGGGCCAAGTACCGGATCAAGGATCTCGTCGGTGTCTCGGCTATTGCCAAGCTCGGCAACCAGGTCCTGCTGGACGCCTACGACGACCAGACCCAGCAGCTCAACATGGGCATGATCCGCGGCAGACTTGGCCGAGCCAAGGACATTAGCTGGCTCAAGTCCTCGGACAACCCCGACATGGCTTCTCAGGCGGGCTTCGCTGGTACTGCCGACACTTACGACCTTCTTCTGGCCAGGGCCTACCCGAGGCAGTAGTCCTAAGCGTGGACCGCACGCCCGCGCCACTTTTATGCCAACCCCCGAGGGCCTCTCGTTCCCTGGTGGAGACGAGAGGCCCTCGGGACTTGTTGCCTATCTAGACCAGCACCAGCTCTCGAACGCTGCCAGTGACCGGGTCGACGATCTGAACCTGCTGGCCCTTGGCTGTTGCGTCCTCCGCGATCTTCCACAGGGCGATGGCGCGCCGCACACCTTCCGTCGCGGTGATCCCCCGCCGCTTGCACAGTGCGCGCACAGCCTCCGCAACATCGAAGGCAACGTTCACACTGAGTCGGGTGTAGCGCTGCTCACCTTCGACGGAGTCAGGTGGGGTGTCGCTGCGGGAACGGATCGTGGCGGCGGTCATGGGTTCCTCCTGTTGGTACGGGTGCTCGCTATAAGCAGCTGTGGCAGTTCTGGCCTAGTCGCTTGATAGGCCTGCTGACGCCTGAGGTGCTTACTAGTCTCGCTGACAGCCACGACGTTACATATTTTACCAACTATCGTCAACAACTACACAGCAAGAATGGATCGGATCCGCACACGACTGCTAGAGTGAGTAGAGCCCACCTTCAGCCACGAGAGGCAGCCCAGTGACCGACGACGAGAGCGAGCCCCCGGCGAACCTCCCTGGCCGCCGACGGGCGCACCCGCCCGTGCCGCCGATCAACGAGCACCTCGACCCTGCCGGTCTGCATGCGGCTGCCCCCCCGTTTGAGCAGGTCGAGCTGGCGAAGGTGCGGGCGCAGATCGGCCGGGACCGGCTGGTCGCGGGGCTGACCGGTCTCGTGATGCTCGGCGCTGGCGCGTTCGTCGTCACCGGCCACCTGGACGCCGGCACCTGCCTGGGCTACTTCGCCGGAGTCTTCACAGGAGGGTACTTCCGGCGCTCCAGGTCCTGAAACGGTTCGTCTGACCGGCAGCGAGCCGATCGGATACCGGGACGGACGGGGCTCGTGGCTGGTCCGAGCGTCCCCTAAGTCCGGCAGCTCGTGTATCGCCAGCCGTCACCGCCGGGGTTGATGAAGGAGCAGAAGCGCCCCCGCGGGTACTCGCGACGTCGGAGACCTCCACGCCGTGGGCGCGAAGGGACGCTTGCACTGCATCGACGTCCTCGCCGTTGAGTTGCCCGCCCTGCGACAAACCGGGCTTGGAGTCCACGTAGCCAGCGATCAGCACGTTCGAGCACGGGGAGCCAGGCGGCGTCAGCTCCACGAAGCGGTGCGGTCTGGTCGAACCGGTGCTCCTGCTCGTCGGTGAAGCCGAGCCGGTTGACATAGAACACCTTGACGCGGTCGACGTCGGCCACGGTGACGAGCTCGAGGCGGAGCGGCTGACGGTGAGCGGCGACGTGGCTGCTCACGCGTCCTACCGCGTCCCGCAACGGTCCTAACTGACACCCATCCGCGGTCCTCCTTCGAGGACTGGCCGCGCTTGTCCAGTGACTCTGGTCTGTCCGCGGACACCGCCGCCGCCGCCTCCAATGACCTTGGAGCAGCTGGAACTGCTCAACGAGGCGGCGCGCGCCGTCCGACGTCGTCGAACCCAACACCGTCACAGCCGGGGACCTGAGCACCGACTTGCCGAACTTCTCCTCAACGATCTCAGGGTGGTACCAGCGACTTGGTGCTTCGCTCGCAGCCCGGCTGCTGCGGTGGAGTCGAATCCGTCAGGTCTTTCTGGCGCGCTTCATCAACAGGAAGCGCACCTCACCGGGCTGGTCATGCAGCACGACGGGACCGACGGCCTCCCAGCCCTGGGCGCCTAGCGAGAGAATCCGCATCAGCCAGTCGTCCACACTGGCGGGCAGCTCGGGGTCGGCAGTCCCGATCTCAGTGCTTAAGCGCCGGTACTCCCAGTTGGTCACAGACCGCACGCTACGGCCGGGGCACGAGCCACCGCTTACCGGGGCGTGAGCGTGACCCGCGACCTGACAGGCGTCACGTCGTGCACCGCGAAGTCCAACGGCTCGAGTTACCACTGCAAGCGCGCTCAGCGCCCCGGCTAGTACTACAGCCGCACTTATGGTGAGGCGCCGCGGGCGGCGTAGTGAAATCGACGGGCGCGGGCTTGGTGGCGTCGTCTCCAGAGCGACCAGCCGAGCACCGCAGTGGGGGTGGCGGGGCGGTTC
>JAABUR0100001905.1_pt1 | contig 34686 bp, 31 predicted proteins | sample 5560091 | NCBI WGS metagenome assembly JAABUR01 (sample SAMN10711879, study PRJNA513375) | rock metagenome | isolation source: Antarctica rocks | place: Antarctica: Victoria Land, University Valley sud | reverse complement strand
GGACCGGTGCCGTGCTCGAACACGTCGCGGGAATCATGGCGCTCCTCCTCAGCGCGGGGACGAGCCGCGCTGAGGAGGGAGCCTACAGCAATCTCGACCGGTTAGGAAATGCCCTCTTGGTGGTCATGTTCGTGGCGCTATTGTTGCACGATCCAAACCAGGTAGCACCGGCCTGTGCATGTAAACGAAGCAACCTCAGACGCCAAACTGGGCTTGCCAAAACGGTCGCTCCGCCGCCTGCTCAGGCAAGCGTAAACGGTAGATAGCGTGGGCTGGCGCGCGCCACGCTCGCGCGACCAGCGCCACATCAGCGCTGGTCGCGCGGGGTTTCGCCGCACCTTCGTACGCCTCAGCCTTCGGCGGTGGTAGGGTCGATGATGGTCGTGACCGCAGCCACGCTGTTGGCCGGGAAGCCGCCCTGCCGTGCGTGCTCCCGCACCATCTCCTCGTCCGGGGCGATGTAGACGCAGTAGATCTTGTCGCCGGTGACGTAGCTCTGGACCCACTGGATCTGCGGCCCCATCGTCTTCAGGACGCCGCTAGAGGCCTGGGAGATGCCCTTGAGTTGCTCGGGAGACAGCTGGCCGGCACCGGGGATCTCGCGCTCGATGACATACTTCGGCATGGGAACCTCTTCCTGCCCGTAGGGGCACTACGCTTGTATCGTCGTTACCAGGGGCTGGGTGCACCCGCGCGCCGGTGCCGCGTTTCGCTGGCTGGCTTCGTATTTCCTGCGCTTCCGCTCCTCGATCTCCTACTCAAGACACCGCGCGGAGATGTGACCGACGAAGCGTGAGGAGCCTCATTGCGGACGCCGTAGCCTTGGGAGCCTGGCTCGTTGCGGGCGACCTGCACTCCCCATCGGTTGTGACCATCTAATACCCCTGCGGGAGAGTAGAATGCCGCGAGAATCGGCTGCCTGGAAAGATGCGATCCGGCACACTGCAACCCGATGAGCGGCCACACACGCTGGCTGCCCCCCGCAGCCTCAACAACCGCACGATCTGAAATGCGCCGTCTGTTCGCACCTTGTCGCGGTTCCCGCACCACTCGGCGTGCCGCTCAAAAGCTGAGCGTCGTCGCGCCGGTCGCCAGGAATTCGATCACGTTGGTAGCGGTCATGATCGCCGCCCCTTCGATCAAGTCCGTCTCAGTGATGCCGCGCGGCTTCGCGCAGGTTCCGCAGGCCCATATTTGCCCACCGTTTCCGACAAACGACTCGATAGTCTCTCGAAGGGGTGGGAAGCCTTCCTTCTGGATGGTAGTGGCGTAACCCTCGGTGGCGAGCCAGACGCCTTCGATGGTGAGTAACACGACCACTTCCTGGTCTGCGCTCGCTGCGACGTTGCCGACGATGAATGGCAAGATTGCCCGCTCTGGATCCTCCTGCCCATGAGTCACATTCACGAGAATCTTCGCCACCATAGAAACCTCCTGTTCATGCCCGATTATTTCTTCCGCACGTAGAAGTGCTGTTCCTCACCAGCGTTGTGGGTTGCCAGGAGCGGATTACCGGACAGGCTGCACCAGGAGGCGATGTCGCGCCCGGCGCTCGGCTCGCCGGTGATCACCTCAAGCACCTGCCCACTCGCGAGTTCGGAGAGCTTCGCCTTGATCAGCGGTGTTAACGTGGCGCAATTGGCTTCCGCTCCTTCGAGTACTACCGCAACCGGGAAGGGTGTATCAGGGCTCTCGCGGTTCGCCTTATCGGACGGCACTTGCTCCGAACGGAAGCCGGAGCAGAGGAGATCAAGTGCGGCGATTCGGTCGTCCCGGATCGTGGCGAATGCCTGCTGTTCGATAACGTGTCGACCTGCCGCGCTGTGGATCCGCAGACGCCAGGCCAGATGCTGACGATCGCCGATGGCCTCGGTACTGCTGGCGAGCAATTCGACGTGCTCAGCTGCCCCGAACCACCGCTGAAAATAACGGGTTGATTCGTTCACGCCAGCCGCAGTCTGCAGCGCTCGTGGCAACAGCGCACGAAATTGAGCGTCCTCTGTGAAGCATGATGCCAGTGTCGGAAAATCGCGCTCAATCAGCGCATGCAGGAAGCGGTCGCTGACTGCCTGCATTTCAACCCGGTGCGTTCGCCCGGTGTCGCCCGGGCTTGCCGTGCTCATATCACCTCCCGTACCACCCAGACGGGCATCCGGCCCGCGTGGGCCTGGATGATCTCCCGCGCTCCGATCTGCCGGAGCATGACCGTACCTGCTTCCTTGCTCGGTGCCTCGCACAGATAGAAGACAATATCCTCCCGCTCGTGCAACCATCATTGCGAGCGCGTATCGTCGTGCTTCTCCTGGGCTGAAGGGTCTTTGGGGGGGGCGGCAGTGGTGCCAGCGGTCAACTTCTGGATGCTGCAGTAATGATTTTTGCATAGGGTCCGTGTGCCTCCTTCTGCTCCAGATTACTCCGGCGTCAGGTAGGCGGCATCGGACGAACGTCCCATTTTCGGGTCGTTCGAGGAAGGATCGATGTATAATTGCTATCTCAGGGCAGGAGATCGTGCTCGAGCGCGAACAGCGTCGCCGCGACGCGGGTATGCACATCGATCTTGTCGTAGATGTGCTCCAGGTGGTGGCGGATCGTGTGCTCGCTGACCGACAGACGATCGGCCATCGCGCGTCGGCTGTCGCCGGTGGTAAGCGCTCGGAGTACCTCGACCTCCCGGTCGGTCAGCCTTGCGGGCCATTCTCGCTTCGGCCCATTGCTGCCAGCGACCTTCCCGGCCACATCGGGTGCTAACGGATTGGACCAGGAACGATCGAGCACCCGTGCCAGGGCGGAGAACGCGTTTGGGCAAAACCGGGTGCCCACGCCCCGGCCCAGCTCATCGAGGGTCGCATCGGTATCGAGCGCGGCACGTCCAGGCCCTGCGTGCGTCAGGTCGTCGAAGGCATCGGCGACGGCGATGATACGCGCCCCGAGGAGGATTTGGTCTTGTACGAGTCCACGGTAATACCCTTGCCCATCCGGGCGCTCATGATGCGCCGCGACCAGCGGGAGCAGGGGTGTAAAGACGGGCACACGGGCGAGGATCCGCTCGGCATAGTACGGGTGGAGCCGGAGATTTTCCCATTCGGCGGCAGACAAGCGTCCCTCCGGCTTGTGGAGCACGAAAGAGGGCACGCCGACCAGCCCGATATCGTGCAGCAGGGCCGCTCGCCGGATGTCCGTGATCTCCGTCGGCACGAGCGCTAGGTAGGACGCCATCCGTTCGGCGAGCGCCGCCACACGCCGGGAGTGACCGGCGGCATAAAAGCTTTTCAGATCGGCGAAGTCGGCGAATGCCCGGGTTATCTCGTCGAGCCGCGCCGCGCTGATGTATCGGGACGGCGAGTCCGGCTCGAGCTGGCGGATCGTCTCCCAGATCGTTTCGTTCTCGAGTCCCCGCCAGAATCCGTCGTCGCCAGCCAGTCGATTAAAGGCGTCAACCACCGCCGGATCCAGTGCCTTGCCCCGGCGCGCCCGCGCGATCCTGACCGCTGCGGCGCGTCCCCCAACCTGATGGAACACTTCCAGGAAGTTCGTCGCGTACACGATGCGGGAGATGATCGGGATCGACTCGGCACGCTGGCCGTGCGGCCCGGACCCGTCCCACTGCTCGAAGGCGGAGCGCAGCGCCGCCTGGACCTCGGGTGATCGGTCCAGGCGACCGGCCAGGCGTGCTGCCACATCTGCAGTATTGCGCAGGCCCTCCATCATGAACTGCTTGCCGTGCATCCCGAAGCCGACAATCCGCTTCACGCGGGTACCAAGTCCTTCCCCGGCGGCCATGTACCGGGCCAGCCACTTCAAGACCTCCCGTGGATCCCCAAAATCGCTGAAGTAGAACAATTCCCTCCTGGCGTCGATCTCATCGCCCAGGATCGTCGTCGCGATCTGGCTCGCCCAGGCGGTGCATCCGGCATCCATGAGCAACGCGGCGTAGAACAAATCGGCACGTTGGTCCAGTGGCAGCTCAAGCTGCTCGGCAATGTGCATGCAGATATAGCAGGCCCGTACCCCGTGCCCCGCCGGGAGCCCGAGCGCCATGTCCGCAGCCAGCGAGAGCGCGACAAACAGGTCGATCGTTCGCAGAGAGCCGCTCGGCGTAGCAGGGTAGTCCATCGCACCCTCCACAGTCTCGGCCGCGACAACTCCGCGCATCCCAATGAGATGTATGCCGAATAAAAGTGTGAACAAGTATACACCCCCCGGGCATGCATCTCGCGCGGAGGGGATAGCCATGTTGAGGGTACATAGTTTGCAGCAGTAGCCGGGGCTGGTCAAGACGTTTACCGTGCCCCAGCCAGCGGATCGTTACCGGGCAGGAGGCCGCAACTCCCTGCCCTCGTCCGTGGTCAGGTCGCCGGGCTCCTCCCGTCCCGCATCGGCTTCCGCTTGACGGAGCCAGTGGCGCAACGCCCTGGGCGCGATCCCCAGTGCGACAGCGAACTCCGGGATCGTTTGGTCACTGCCGTGCGCGCGGCGCGCCGCCTCGACCCGGGGACGCTGAGGGTAAGGGGATGGATAGGTGGCCCCCGAACACTTCCTGGTCTCAGGCCATACAAATGGGTCCATCCCCAGAAGGGATGAAATGAGGGGGCGTTACTGATATGGTCGCGACACGCAAGAGCGAGCAGCTGCTCGCTCTTGCGTGTCGCGATTCGTAATTCTCCCCCTTCGCCCTCTGTGTTTCTGCAACGGACGCGCCCGCTACCGATACGCGGTCGCCTGGAGGTTGAAGAGCTCGGCGTAGCGCCCGTTCTGGAGGAGGAGCGCGTCGTGCGAGCCGTTCTCGATGATGTGGCCCCCCTCCAACACCATGATCCGGTCGGCGAGGCGCACGGTGGAGAAGCGGTGCGAGATGAAGAACGCCGTCTTGCCCGCCGTCAACTCCTGGATGCGCGCGAAGATCTCGTACTCCGCCTGGGCGTCCAGCGAGGCGGTCGGCTCGTCGAGGATCAGGATCTGGGCATCGCGCATGAAGGCGCGGGCGAGCGCGATCTTCTGCCACTCGCCGCCGGAGAGCTGATGCCCCTGATCGAACCACTTGCCGAGGGTCGTGTCATACCCCTGCGGCAGCCGCTCGATCACCCCGTTCGCGCCGCTCTGCGCCGCCGCCGCGTCGATCCGCGCCAGATCGTCGGCCTCTTCGAGACGCCCGACGCCGATATTCTCCCGCGCGCTGAGGAAGTATGTGACATAATCCTGGAAGATCACGCCGATCTCGTGGCGCAGCGCGGCGGGGTCGTACTCGCGGATATCCACGCCATCGATCAATATCTGCCCGCTATCGGGGTCGTAGAGGCGGGTGAGGAGCTTGACGATCGTCGTCTTCCCGGCACCATTCCGCCCGACCAGCGCGACCGTCTCCCCCGGCACGATCGTGAACGAGACGCCGTCGAGCGCCGGTTCCTCGCGCCCCGGATAGGTGTAGCTGACGTCGCGGAACTCGATCCCCCGCGTGAAGTGGCGCGACACCGGGACCGGCACCTCCGGCGCGCGGATGATCGGGGTGAAGGCGAGGAGCTCGAAGAGGGTGTTCAGGTACAGCGTGTTCTCGTACATCGAGGAGAGGCCGCCGAGCAACCCCTGGAAATTGCTCTGCACCTGGCTCGCCGCCCCGGTGTAGACCGTCAGCCCGGCGATGTTGATCGTGCCGCGCACCGCCAGCAGCGCCACGTAGAGGTAGGTGCCGCCCGAGGTGAGCAGCGTCAGCGTCCCCCAGGCGAAGCCGACGAGGTAGCGGCGGACGAGCAAGCCCTGGTTCTCGGCGATGAACTTCGCCGCCAGCGTGCGATAGCGCGCGACGAAGAAGTCGCCGAGAGTGAAGAGCTTGATCTCCTTGTTGTAGGTGTCGGTCGTCAGCAGGGTCGTCAGGTAGGCCATCAGCCGCCGCTCGGGGGACTGGCGGCGCATCTGCCGATACCCCTGCCAGCCGTAGCGCGTGGAGGCGATGAAGGCCGGGATCGGGGCCAGCAGCGCGACGATCGCCAGGAGCGGGCCGAGCCGCAGCAGCAGCGCGATCATCGAGAGGAAGGTCAGCAGGGTGCGGACGAGGTTGAAGACCCCGGAGACCATCCCGACCGGGCGGAACGCCGCCTCGCGCTGGGCCTGCTGCAACTGATCGTAGAAGGTCGCGTCCTCGAAGAAGCGCAGATCGAGGCCGTTGGCGTGCTCCATGATCAGCAGCTGCACCCGGTTGGCGGTGCGATCCTGCAAGAGTTGCTGCGCGACGTTCTGCAACGTCTGGAGCAGGCTATTGATGGTCAGCAGCGCGAACTGCACCGCCGCCAGGATCACGATGCGGCGGACCGCCGTCGCGTCGCCGCCGCGCTGCACCCCCTCGACCACCGCCTGGAGGAGTTGCCCGGCGAGCCAGACCTGCGCCGCCGGGGTGGCGCTTTGCAGCAGCGTGATCAGGCCGAGCGCCAGGGTGAAGCCCCGGTGCGTCTGCCAGACCAGCGCGAGGACGCGCGGCACGCCCACCAACGAGGCGCGCGCATTCCTGGCCGCCTCGCGCAGGACCGTCCGCAGGCCCAGTCCGCGCTCGTTGTCGTCATTGTCGCCGGTTGGCGACCCCCCTTTTGTCGGTGCCGCGCCACGCCCGCCCCGCCCGGACGGATCGAATCCCATCATTTTCTTCGTTGTCTCCTTGCTATCGGTGTTCTCATCACCGAGGTTTGCGCTGCCGGAGTGCAACGCGCGCCGTGTCCGAACGTAGATCAGCGCGTCTTCTGCGCCACTCATTTACGCCTAAGCATAACGGGAATGGCGCGCGACCGCCTCGCCTATTCGGGTAGGGTGCGCGTCGCGGAGTGGGTAGGGGAGTACAGGTGGTAGCTGTCGTTTGGTACACTATGGGGCCGGGGTACGTGCGTGAGGGCGCGGGCCTCGTGCTCGACTGGGGGATCGATGTTCGGTGCAATCCTGGCGCTCCTGGCGAATGCGCTCGCGGTCGTCGTCGTCGCGGTGTTGCTGCCGAATCAGATCGCGTTTGTGAACGGGACGGCGGTGGTGATCTTCGCGGTCATCGTCGGCCTGCTCAATGCCTTTCTGCGCCCGATCGTGCGTTTCTTGACCGCGCCGATCGGCTGCCTGACGCTGGGCTTATTCAGCATCGTGATCAACGGCTTGATGTTCTGGTTGGCGGCGCGCGCGAACATCGGTGTGGACGCGACCTTCCTGGGCGCGACCATCGCTGCCCTGGCCGCCGGGGTGCTGAGCGGCCTCTTCGGCATGATGACGTCGGAGCGCGCACAGCGGCGCTGATAGGCACCGCCGACGGGCCTCGTGGTGAGAAGGGACGCGCATGGCGCGCGACTGGTCGCAGACCTCCGAGTTGTGGACGACGCCGCTGACGATCGGCGTCGTCTCCGATACGCACATCTACCCGGAGCCCTACGAGCACAGCCTGCCGCGCGTCCTGCTGGACGAACTCGCCAAGGCCGACGTCGGGCTGATCCTCCACGCGGGCGACATCTTCGCGCCGCGCGTCCTCGACCAACTCGACGAGATCGCCCCGGCCCTGGCGGTGATCGGCAACGGCGACGCCAACGATATGCGAGGGCGCCTGCCGCGCGCGCGGGTCGTGATCGTCGGCGAGCACCACATCGGCCTCGTCCACGGACACGAAGGGCCGGGGCGCAACACCCCGGCCCGCGCGCGCGGCACCTTCGCGGATAATCCCTACGTGCGCTGCGTCGTCTTCGGCCACAGCCATCAGGCGCTGAGCCGCCTCGAAGACGAGATGATCCTCTTCAACCCCGGCTCCCCGACCGACAAACGTCGCGCGCCCTACTACTCGTTCGGCATCCTGCGCGTCGCGGCGACGATCGCGCCGGAATTGGTCTACTTCCTGTAGTTGCACAGAGGGATCGGTCGTTCCCATCGGCGGCGTTCCGGCGCGTGCGAGGAGGATGGTGTCATGCCAATCAGCCCGGAATCGTTCGAGGTCTACCTGGAGAGCGGCCAAAAGCGCACGGTCGCGGGGGTGCTCGACTGGCCGGGATGGTGCCGGATCGGGCGCGACGAGGATACGGCGCTGAGCGCGCTCGCCGACTATCAGGCGCGCTACGCCCGGATCCTGCGCGAGACCGCGTACGCCGCCGCGTTGGCCGCGCCCGTCCCGACCTTCACCATCGTCGAGCGCCTCGCGGGCAATGCCACCACCGATTTCGGCGTACCCGAACGCGCACCCGCATGGGATCTGACGCCGCTCGATGCCGCGTCGGCCCGGCGTTATCAGCTCGTGCTGGAAGCGATCTGGCGCGGCTTCGATGCGGCGGTGGCCGCGGCGTCCGGTGCGGAACTCCGTCGCGGCGCGCGTGGCGGTGGGCGCGATCTCGATGGGGTCGTCTGGCATACGTTGCGGGCCGAGCGGAACTACCTGGCACGACGCGGCTGGAAGATCGGCAAGGTGCCGGACGACGATCCGGTCGGTGCCGCCGCCCTCATCCGCCAGGGTGTGCTCGACGCGCTGGCGGCGGCGATGCGCGGCGAAGCGCCGGAGCGTGGCCCGCGCGGCGGCGCGATCTGGCCCGCACGCTACTTCGTCCGCCGCATCGCCTGGCACGTCCTGGATCATCTCTGGGAGATCGAGGACCGCGTTATCTCGTGATTCGTGATTCACTGGCCGGACGGCACTGCGGGCACCCACAACCGTGGATGCCCTCCGCCGCAGGAGAGTTAAGGGTGCCGTTGGCGGTGCGGACAGGATTCGATGGAGGATCGTTAAAGAGATCGGCGGTGCGGCGAGTCATCGGTCGTCAGTCGTCAGTTGGTGAGAGAGCAAAGCCGATCGTTCTTCCTCGCCCCTTCTCTCCCGTCCCTCGCTGTGTCTCTGTGCCTCCTGTTCCGGCCCCCCGATCCCGGCGGTGTGGTAGGGCCGGGTGCGCCGTGCGATACTCCGCGCGCGTGGACAACTGATGCGGGGACCGTGCTGAAAGGACGCATGATGCGCGAGGGCGTGGACCAGTCCAGGGCGAGCCCTGAATCCGCAGTGCGGAACGATCGACGCGAGATCTTCGGTTGGACGATGTACGACTGGGCCAGCTCGGTCTTCAGCACCACCGTCGCCGGGGTGTTGCTGGGGCCATACGTGACCGCGCTGGCGCAGGGGGCGGTGGGGGAGAACGGGCCGGTGCTCCAGATCGGTTCCAGCGTGCTGGTGACGGCCAAGTCGCTCTGGCCCTACACCATCTCCGCGTCGGTCTTCCTGCAAGTTTTCCTGCTGCCGATCCTCGGTGCGATCGCCGATTACACGGCGCTGAAGAAGCGCCTCCTGATCGTCCTGACCTACCTCGCCGTGATCGCGACCTGCCTCCTCTTCTTCGTCACCTCGGACACCTACTTGCTCGGCTCGGTGCTCTTCATCCTGATCAACATCTGCTTCGGCGCGTCATACGTGATGTACAACGCCTATCTCCCGGAGATCGCCAGCCCTGACCGCGCCGACGCGGTTTCGAGCCGGGGCTTCGCGCTCGGCTACCTTGGCGGGGGGCTGCTGCTGGCCTTCAACCTCGTCCTCGTGCTCCTCAAGCCGCTCGGCCTCACCACCGGATTGTCGATCCGCCTCTCGCTCCTCTCGGCGGGGCTCTGGTGGGGCGGCTTCGCGCTGATCACCTTCACCCGTCTGCGAACGCGCCAGCCCGCGCACCGCCCACCGGCAGGGCAACGGTTGCTGACTGTCGGCTTCCGCGAGGTGGGTGCCACCTTCCGCGAGTTCCGCCGCCACCCCTATACCCTGCGCTACCTGCTCGGCTATCTCCTCTACAACGACGGCATCCAGACGGTGATCGGCCTCGCCGCCGTCTTCCTGACGCAGGAGCTGTTCATCGCGCGCGGGCGCGACGAGGGCGAGGCGCAGTCGTTCGTGATCGTCGTCTTCTTGCTGGTGCAGTTCGTCGCCTTCTTCGGGGCGCTCGGCTTCGGGCGGCTCGCCGAATGGATCGGCACCAGGCGGGCGCTCCTCGTCTCGCTGGTCCTCTGGTCCGGGGTGATCGTCTACGCCTACGCGCTCCTCCAGACGACCACGGAGGCGCTGATCATGTCCGCCGTGATCGCCACCGTCCTCGGCGGTTCGCAGGCGCTCTCCCGCAGCCTCTTCGCAGGGATGATCCCGCCACGCCGCGAGACCTCCTTCTTCAGCTTCTACGAGATCTCCGAGCGCGGCACCTCCTGGATCGGGCCGTTCCTCTTCGGTCTGATCGTCAGCTATACCGGCTCGTATCGCCTCGCGCTCCTCTCGCTGATCGTCCTCTTCCTGGCCGGGATGATCGTCCTCGCCCGCACCGATACCGACCGCGCGATCCGCGAGGCCGGGCGCGAGACGGCGGACGCGGGGGCCGAGGGGCTGACCGCGCTCCCGGCGACGAGTTGAATTTGGCACGACGCGATCGGGCGGTGCCGCGCTGTGCGCGAAAATGGGGAACGATGCCGCTGGATGAGGCGCGGGTGCGCGTGGCGCTCGCGGCGGCGTTCCCGGCGTTGCCGGTGGGAAGCTGCCGTTTCGTCGGCGAGGGCTGGGATAGCAGCGTCTGGGGTGTTGACGGGGCGCTCCTCTTCCGCTTTCCGAAGCGGCCCGAAGTCGCGCGGGCGCTCGCACGGGAGATCGCGCTGCTGCCATTGCTCGCGCCGCGTTTGCCGCTGCCGATCCCGCGCTTCAGCCACCTCGCGCCCGCCGGTGCGCCGACCGATCCGGCCCTCCCTTTCGTCGGCTACCCGCCGCTCCCCGGCGTCCCGCTCGACGCCGCGCCGGGATGGCCCGACCCTCCCGCATCGCTCCTCGCCGCACTCGGTCGCTTCCTGCGCGCGTTGCACGACTTCCCGGTCGCGCGCGCCGTCGCGGCGGGGGTGCCGCTGAATGACCGGGCTAGGTGGCGTGCTGCGTGGGCCGACCGGATGGCGCGTATCCTCGCGCGTCCGGCGTCCTTCGCCGATGCCGCCGCCCGGGGGCGCTTCATGGAACTGCGCGCCGCATTCCTGGCCGAACTCGACCGCGAGGGTTGCCCCTTCGTGCTCACACACCACGATCTCGCGCCCGAGCACATCCTGATCACGCCCGATGGCACGCGGATCGCGGGAGTCATCGATTGGGGCGACCTCGCGCTCGGCGATCCGGCGCTCGACTTCGCCGGTTTCGCGCGCGATGAATACGACCTACGCCTCCTGACGATGCTCGCCGCCTACGGTGCCGCCGATCCCGGACTCGCCCGCCGCGCCGCCTGGTACGCGCGGCTCGCGCCCTGCCACACCTTTCTCTTCGGCCTGGACACCGGGGACACCGCCAAAGTCCGCGAAGGCGCAACCGCCCTCGCCGCTCTCATCGCCGCCCGACCCGCTCACTAACGCCTGCCGCCCTGCTCTCTGCCGACTGCCGACTTTCTCACGACCCACGACTCACGACCCGCCCTATGGAGGTGCGATCAGCATGGACTTAACCGTACAGGCACTCATCATCGGCGGCGGTGCGACCGGCACCGCCATCGCGCGCGATCTGGCGCTGCGCGGCGTCGGTGTCTGCCTGCTGGAGCGCGGCGATCTCGCCTCCGGCACCACCGGCAGCTATCACGGCCTCCTCCACTCGGGGGCGCGCTACGTCACCAACGACCTCGCCACGGCGCGGGAGTGCAGCGAGGAGAGCGCGATCCTGCGGCGGATCGCCCCGCACTGCATCGAGGATACCGGCGGGCTCTTCCTGATCCTCGATGGCCGCGCCGAACTCCTCTTCCAGCGCCCCTTCGTCGAGGGCTGCCGCGCGGCGGGGATCCCGATCGAAGAGTTGAGCCACGCCGAGACGCTGGCCGAGGAGCCGCTGGTCGCGCCGAACGTGATCCGCTCCTTCCGCGTGCCGGACGCCACGCTCGACTCCTGGCGTTTCAGCGTCGCCAACGTCCTCTCCGCCACCGAGCACGACTGCTGGGCCTTTCGCGGCGTGGCGGTCGATCGCCTGATCCGTGAGGGGGACCGCGTGGTCGGGGCGAGCGGGCGCAACAGCATCACCGGGCAGTTCTACACCGTCCACGCCGCGTGCGTGATCAACGCCGCCGGGCCGTGGGCCGGGCAGATCGCCGCGCTGGCCGGGGTCGAGGTGGCCCTCGCGCCGAACAAGGGGACGATGGTGGCGATGGCGCAGCGCCCGACCACCCATGTCATCAGCTACGGTCGCCCCCCCGCCGATGGCGATATCATCGTGCCGAATGGCACCGGGGTCGTCCTCGGCACCACCGCCGTCCCCGCCGCCACGCCGGACGACCGCACGGTGCCCGAGGGCGAGCCGGAGCGCCTGATCGCGGAGGCGATCAGGATGGTTCCTGTCCTGCGCGAGGTCGCGCAGGTGCGCGCCTGGGCCGCCGTGCGCCCCCTGGCGGCGACCGAGGCGCGCGCGGGGGACACGGATCAGCAAGGGCGTGGTCTCAGCCGCGATTTCCTCCTGATCGACCACGAGGAGTGCGACGCGCTCGGTGGGCTGGTGACGATCATCGGCGGCAAGGTGACGACCTCGCGCCGGATGGCCGAGGTGACGAGCGATCTCATCTGCCGCAAGCTCGGTGTGGATGCTCCCTGCCGCACCGCGACCGAGCCATTGCCCGGCGCGGCGGCGAGCCCGCGCCTGCACTAGCCGCGATCGGGCTTGTCCGGCCCGATCGCACGGCGTAGAATGGGCGTGTGGTCGCGCCGCCGCATGCGGCGGGTCCACTGCGATGAGGCTCGTAGGCTGCCGACAGGTGGCCCGCCGGGCACCGGCTGATAGCTTCTACCCGTGGCGCGATCGTGCGCGGGTAGGGGCTTTTTCTTTTGTCGGGGGCGTTGGCACTGCTAATAGCGCTTGCCTGATTGCGCGCCCCAGCGTAACTTGTCCGGCGTGGGCTGCCGGTGGGCAGACCACCACCCTGGAGGGCAGCCGCTACCCATGAAGGGCATACTATCCCGGCTGAATGGCCTCCGCCACGAAGTACCCATGAAGGGCATACTCTACCCGTGAAGGGCACAATGTCCGCCCGCGCGGACCGGACTGGGGCGGGTAACGGGCCATCCATAACCTTGTGAACGTCCTCGCGACTGGCGCTCTAGTTTTGCAGTTGCAGATATATTGTCAAGCGGCTGAAACGCCCGTCGTAGCGCCATATTTCCCATTGCCGCTACGAGTAGTGTCTGACTATTGCACGCGGCGGATTTGGCACTCTAGTGCGGTAAATCAGCCACTTGACAATATATCTGCAACTGCAAAACTAGAAACTGTGCGAGAAGGGGTGGCGCAGGGCTTGATGGCAGCGACGGATCGCCGCAATTCGGGATCACGGCGGAGTACGGACGCGGCCTCGCCCGCATGGTGCTCGGCGCTCCCCTTCACGTCCGTACCCTTCTCATACAGTTTCTAGCAGCTCTATCAAGGGTTATGAAACGGCTTCTGATTCTACGGTTGCACTTCGGCAATGGGGTGTTAATGAGCACAGTACGAATGCGCCGGTGTTTACGCCGTGCAGCAGCGGGAAATCAATACGAACGTCGAAGTGCAACCGTAGAAGTACATCGTTACAAGCAAAGGATTCGGTTACGATGAGGTACATCGCCTTCCTCCGCGCGGTCAACGTTGGCAAGCGTCAGGTGAAGATGACGCGGCTGCGCGAGCTCTTCGTCGATCTCGGCTACGGCGATGTCCGCACCTATATCCAGACCGGCAACGTCTTCTTCGAGGCTCCCACGACCGACCGCGCCGCCCTGGAACGGGCGATCGAGCGGCACCTACTGGACGCGCTCGGCTTCGTGGTGACGACCATCGTGCGGACGGTCGCGGAGGTTGCAGCGGCGCTGGCGAGCGATCCCTTCGCCGGGATCGCGGTCACGCCCGATACGCGCCTCTGCTGCCTCTTCACTTCGGCCCCGCTCCCCGCCGATCTCGCCTTGCCCGTCATTGTAGAGCAGCGCGATTTCACGCTGACGATCGTCGCCTCCTCCCCGGATGCGGTGTTCGCGGTGATCCAGCAGGTGCCCGGCAAGGTCGGGAACGCCATCGCGTTCATCGAGAAGACGTACAAGGTGCGCGCCACCGCCCGCTTCTTCCACACCATGCAGAAGCTCGTGGCGGCGGCGCAGGGCGACTCATAACAGGCTGCGGGAGTAAACGATGCCTCAGATTGTCGTCCGCCCGGCGCGTGGGGACGAGAGCGCCGCGATCGCGCAGGTGCATGACGCCTGCTGGCGCGACACCTACACCGGCATGGTGCCGGATGCGGTGATCGCGGGCTCTCGGCTGGCCGATCGCGAGGCGCTGTGGGCCGCGTTGCTGCGTTTGCCCGCCGTCGCGCGCTGCGCCTATGTCGCGGAGGATGCCAGGCGGATCGTCGGCTGCGCTTGGGGTGGCCCGGAAGAGTCGGGCGATCTGGTCTATCGTGCGGAGTTGCTCGGCCTCTACCTGCTGCGCGACTATCGCGGGCGTGGCCTCGGTCGCGCGCTGCTCGGCGCGGCGATCGGCTCGCTGCGGGCGCAGGGCTACCCGAATCTCCTCCTCTGGGCGCTGGCCGATAACACGGCGGCGCGCGGCTTCTACCGCGCGCTCGGCGGCGAGCTGCTGCGGGAGCGCGACGGCGAGATGCGCGGCTATCCGATCCGCGAGGTCGCCTACGGCTGGCTCGATAGCGCGTCGCTCGTACGCGACGCGCTATCGGGCGGTGAGCAATAGGGTCGGAGAGTGGTGTAGGCGGTGCCGATCAGCCCCAGCCGCGGCGCCGCGCCAGCCAGCGGCGGGCCACGATCCCCTGGGCATCCTGGAAGGCGCGGACGGTGGGGATGCCGGGCGGCGGCGGTTGCATGGCGTGCCAGGTGAAGTACCCCGCCAGCAGGGCGATGAAGGCGTCGATGGCCTCGGGCGCGACGCCGCGCAAGACCGGCTGATCGCGCAGCAGCGCCTCCGGCTCCGGGCCACCCTGCATCGCCACGCTCGGGGCCATGCCGACCAGATCGAGCCACGGTGCGCCGATCCGCGCGTGCGGCCAATCGACCACGTAGACGCGCTCCGGCGTCAGCAGCACGTTGTCGGCGCGCACGTCGAAGTGTTGGAGCGTCTCGCCGTCCGCCGCCGCCGGGGCCACTGCTTCCAGCGCGATCAGCGCGTCCAGGTGCCGCGCCGACCACGGATCGAGCCCGGATAGGGCGTCGCGCCGCACCCGCGTCCACCACGCCCCGTTGAGGGGCGCGGAGTCGCGCGCGCGCACGGCGATCGTCGGCGGCAGCGGGGAGGGGGTCAGCGCCGCCGCGAGGTCGTTCAGCGCGCCGAGCACGCGCGCCAACTCGTCCGTGCGCCACGGCTGCTGCGGCTGAGTTCCCGCGATATCCTCGAAGATCAACGCCACCCAACCGCCGTGGTCGTAGGACCAGAGGAGGCGTGGTGCGGACGCGCTCGGTGGGAGCGCCGCCGCGATCGCGATCTCGCGCCGGTGGAAGCGCGGCGAGTCGGCGTTCAACGCCACCCCGACCGCCTTGAGGAAGACGCGGCGACCGCTCGCCGTCAGCAGACGCGCGGCGACCCCCGGCGAGAAGCCGCCGGCCTGGCTCGCCGCCGCCATGACCGGCTCCCCTAACCACGCCTCGACCGCTGCGCGCAGTTCGGCGGGGAGCGCGGTCCAGGCGAGACGGACGCCGATGGCCGGTGGGGGAGAGGGCGCGTCCTGTTCGGGCATCGCTCAGGCGTCCGCCGCCACGCGCTCGACGATCAGCGCGATCCCCTGACCGCCCCCGATGCAGAGCGCGGCGAGGCCGCGCCGCGCGCCGCGCGCTTCCATCGCGTGCAGCAGCGTCACCAGCACACGCGCGCCGCTCGCCCCGATCGGGTGGCCGAGCGCGATCGCGCCGCCGTGTACGTTGGTCTTCGCCGGGTCCGCGCCCAGCTGCGCGCAGACCGCCAGCGACTGCGCCGCGAACGCCTCGTTCAGCTCGATCAGGTCGATGTCATCGAGGGTCAGCCCCGCCTTTCGCAGCGCGCGCTGGCTCGCCGGGATCGGCCCGAGTCCCATGACGCGCGGATCGACCCCCGCCGCTGCGTGCGCGACGATCCGCGCCAGCGGCGTCAACCCGAGTTCGCGCGCCCGCGCGGCGCTCATCACCACGACCGCCGCCGCGCCATCGTTGATCCCCGAGGCGTTCCCGGCGGTGACGGTGCCGCCATCCGGCTTGAAGGCGGGGCGCAGCCGCGCCAGCGTCTCGGCGGTCGTGCCGGGGCGCGGGTGCTCGTCGCGCGCGAAGGTGCGGGTCTTGCCGCGCCCGGCGGGGACTTCGACCGGCAGGATCTCGCGATCGAACGCGCCCGCCTCGATCGCCGCGACCGCGCGTTCCTGGCTGCGCGCCGCGAATTCGTCCTGTGCCGCGCGCCCGATGCCAAACTGCTCGGCGACATTCTCGGCGGTGATCCCCATCGGGTAGCCGTGGAAGGCATCGATCAGGCCGTCGCGCATCAGCGTATCGATGATCGCGCCATCGCCGAGCCGGTAGCCGCTCCGCGCCTTTTCGAGCGCGTACGGCGCGCGACTCATATTCTCCATACCACCCGCCACCACGATCGCCGCATCGCCGAGGCGGATCGCGTCGGCGGCGAGCGCGATCACCTTCAGGCCGGAGCCGCAGAGCTTGTTGACCGTCGTCGCCGGAACCTCGACCGGCAACCCCGCCCCGATCGCCGCCTGTCGCGCCGGACCCTGCCCGACGGCGGTGGTGAGGACCATCCCCATGATCACCTCATCGACCTGCGCGGGCGCGACCCGCGCCCGCCGCAGCGCCTCCGCGATCACCAGCTTGCCCAACTCGATCGCCGACACCTCCGCCAGCGAGCCGCCGAACGACCCGATCGGCGTCCGCACCGCCCCGACGATCACCGCGTCCTAGATTTGCGCTCTATCCATACCGCTGTCCTCACACTGGTGCATGGGTGCTGGTCCGCATCCGCGATCATAGCAGCAGTCGCCATAGTAGCAGCCGCCATACGCGCTTGCTATAGGTGCCGCTCAGAACGCGACCCAGCGGTCGCCCGCCGCCAGGAGCAACTTCAGGTGTCCCAGGGGATCGGCACCTCCGCTGGCCGTCGGAAAATTGAGCATCTGGACCAATTGCCACAGCACTTCATACACCGCGAGCCGCGCCGGTAGTCGCGGATGGGAGAAGAGTTCGGGGTGGGCCGCGGCGAGCCAATCAGGGAGCGGTCGTACCTCTTCGTTCGTCGGGCCTCCCTGGGAGCCCGGCCCGCGATAGAGTTAGGGTTCGCGCGCGAAGCGCAACTGCGTATCCAGCTCCTGATCGGGCGCGGCGGGTCGCGCCCCCTCAAAGTCGAGCAGCGCCGTGATGCTCCCCGCATTCCAGAGCAGATTTGCGAAGTGTATGTCGGCATGAACAAGCGCCGTAGGCGCTGCGGTGAAAGCCTCCAGGCGTTCGGCGATGAATGTGCCTACCTCCCGGAGCATTCCCTGATCTGTTCCCGGCACGCGCGAAACCGCATCGAGCAAGACTCGATGGCGCGCGGGCGGTACGTGATAGGCGTTTCGGGGCTGCCCACCCGGGGCGAGCGCGTCGGCGAGCGCGGGATTGGTGAAGTTGATAGGGAGTGGTATCGCGTGGAGTGCGCGTAGGATCGTGCCCAATTGGGTGATGGCTGCTCGTCGCTCGGTCGTGCTCAGCGCAGGCCATATCGCCAGGAGTGGCTGGCCCGTGATGCGATCCTGGATCATCCACTCGCGGTTCCCGATCCGGCCATAGGCGCGAATCTGCGCGTGCGGCACCGCTGCGGGTAAGAGGCGAAGCGTGGAGGCTTCATGGGCAAAAGAATCACGGAAACGACCGGAAGATAATCGTACAACATGCGTGTTCGTCAGCCATACCGAATTCGACCAGCCAGCCGCCGCGACGAGAGGTGCTGCCGGTACGCCGTGGATCGTGAGCAGTCGGCGAGCAAAATCTTTCGGTCGCGTCGCCAGGAGCGCTTCGAGATCATGTTCGGGCATCTTCCCCGTGTATCGCCCCGCCCCCTTCACAATCAGCGAAGGGGGCGGGGCAATCGAAAGGCGGCTACTCGTCGCTCTTCGCCGCTGCGGATGCCTCGCGGATCTGCTCGACCACGTCGGCGTCGGCGAGGGTGGTGGTGTCGCCGAGGGTGCGCCCGCTCGCCACATCCCGTAGCAGGCGGCGCATGATCTTGCCGGAGCGAGTCTTGGGGAGGTCCGGCGTGAACATGACGGTCTTCGGGCGGGCGAATGCGCCGATCTGCTTGGCGACGTGCTGCCGCAGTTCTTGACCGAGCGCGGGGGTCGGCTCGGTCCCGGAGCGCAGGGTCACGAAGCAGAAGATCGCCTCGCCGGTCACCGGATCGGGCTGCCCGACCACCGCCGCCTCCGCCACGCGCGGGTCGCTGACGAGCGCGCTCTCGATCTCGGTCGTGCTGATCCGGTGCCCGGAGATGTTCATCACGTCGTCCACGCGCCCAAGGAGCCAGTAGTAGCCCTCCGCATCGCGCTTGCAGCCGTCCCCGACGAAGTACTTGCCGGGATAGCGGCTCCAGTAGGTTTCTTGATACCGCTCCGGGTCGTTGTAGATACCGCGCAACATCGCGGGCCAGGGCTTGGTCAGCACCAGATAGCCGCCGCGCCCGAGCGGCACCGAGTTCCCGGCCTCGTCCACCACGTCCGCCGCGACCCCCGGTAGGGGGAAGGTCGCCGAGCCGGGCTTGGTCGTCGTGACCCCCGGCAGGGGGGAGATCATCATCGCGCCGGTCTCGGTCTGCCACCAGGTATCGACGATCGGGCAGCGCTCGCCGCCGATGTATTTGTGATACCAGATCCACGCCTCGGGGTTGATCGGCTCACCGACCGTGCCGAGAACTCGTAGCGACGAGAGATCGTGCTTCTGCGCGTGCTCCGCGCCCCACTTCATGTGGGCACGGATGGCGGTGGGGGCGCAGTAGAGGATCGAGACTTTGTAGCGCTCGATGATCGCCCACCAGCGATCGTAGCCCGGATAATCGGGCGTCCCCTCGTAGAGGATGCTCGTCGCGCCGTTGGCGAGCGGGCCGTAGACGATGTACGAGTGCCCTGTTACCCAGCCGATGTCGGCGGCGGCCCAGTAGATATCCTCATCGTGCAAATCGAAGACGTACTTGTGGGTGAAGGCGGTGCCAACGAGATAGCCACCGGTGGTGTGCAGGATCCCCTTCGGCTTGCCAGTCGAGCCGGAGGTATAGAGCAGATAGAGCATGTCCTCGCTGTTCATCTGCTCCGGCTCGCACTCGTCCGCCTGCCCCGGCACGACCTCGTGCCACCAGACGTCGCGCTGGGGCTGCATCGTTACTTCGCTCTCGCTGCGGCGCACGACGAGCACGGTATGCACATCCGGCGTCTCGGTCAGCGCCTGATCGGCCTGCGCCTTCAGCGAGTACGGCTTGCCGCGCCGGAAGCCGCCATCGGCGGTGACCACGAAGCGGGCGTCGGCGTCGAGGATGCGGTCGCGCAGCGCCTCCGCCGAGAAGCCGCCGAAGACGACCGTGTGCGGTGCGCCGAGGCGGGCGCAGGCGAGCATCGCGATCGGCAATTCGGGGATCATCGGCATGTAGATCGCCACCCGATCGCCCCGCTTGACGCCGAGTTCCTTCATCGCGTTGGCGCAGCGACAGACCTCGACTAGCAGATCGCGGTAGGTGATCGCGCGGCGGTCGCCCGGCTCGCCCTCGAAGTAGTAGGCGACGCGGTCGCCGCGCCCCGCCGCGACGTGGCGATCGACGCAGTTGACCGAGGCGTTCAGCTTGCCGCCGATGAACCACTTGGCGAACGGGGGCTGCCAGTCCAGCACCGTGTCCCACGGCCTGGACCATTCCAGGGTCTTGGCCTGATCCGCCCAGAAACCCTCGAAATCCTCGTCCGCCCGGCGATACAGGCTGTCGTCACTGACCAGCGCGCGCGCGCGGAACGCCGATGAGGGCGGGAATTTGCGGTCCTCGCCGTACAGTGCCTCGATCGCGTCGTTGTGCTCCGCCATCGCCCCTCCTCCTCCTTGCCCACACGCGGCGCGCTGCGGACCGTCGCAGCGATTGTCTGTCATTCTAGCACGCTGCCGATCTGCCCCACGCCTCAGCGCGGCGGGCTGCTGCGGGGCGTGCGCCACGATACAGCCGAGGCAGGAGGCGAGATCGGTGCAGCCACACTCCAACCCGTCGCGGAGCGCCTGCTGGATCAGCGTCGCCTCGACGAGCACGCGATCGATCTCGCCGAGCTTCCGTCGCGCCAACCCCTGCCAGCGTGCGGCCAGCGGCGCGTCGGCCTCGCCCCCGCCGAGCAGGGCGCGGATCTCGTCGAGCGAGAAGCCGAGGCCGCGCGCCGCGCCGATGAAGGCGAGGCGTTCCAGGATCGCCGCGTCGTAGCGGCGCTGCCCGCCGACCCGTTCCGGCGCTGGCAACAGGGCGATGCTCTCGTAGTAACGGATCGCCGAGGCGCGCAGCCCGGCCCCGCGCGCCACCTGGCCGATCGTCAGCCTCGCCATTGCATTGCGCTTTCCCCTTGACTTCAAGCCGACTTGAACCGTTATCCTCCAATTCTAGGCCCACGCCGACCTTGGGGCAATGGGCCATCAACAAGAAGGAGTCGCTGATGACAGGATTAACGGCGGTATCCGACGCGACGTTCGCGGCGACCGTGGAAGGGGCGACCGGGCCGGTGCTGGTCGATTTCTGGGCGACCTGGTGCCGCCCATGCTACGCCCTCGCGCCGATCCTGGCGGAGATCGCCCGAGAGCAGGGGGAGCGCCTGACGATCGTGCAACTGAATGTGGAGGAGAACGAGCGTACCCCCGTGCGCTTCGGCGTGATGAGCTTCCCGACCCTGCTCCTCTTCCGCGATGGGGTGGTGGTGAAACAGCTGATCGGCACGCGCCCGAAGGGGAAGCTGATGCAGGAGTTGACGCCGTACCTGGGGTAGACCGTACGTGGCGTAGTTCGCAGAGCGCAAAGCCGGGCCGCGTATGGAGTAAATGACATGCGCGGCCCGACCTGATGGTCTATCGCAACGGTAATTCTTATCGCGGGTTGATCGTAAATCCCGACAACACCGCTACTTCATCGCGATGGCTGCTAATCTCGGTTCCATCCATAGATTGTCTCATCGAGAATCTCGTATATTCTGGTCAAATCGACGAACTTCCACGATACCAATTCACCGAATGTATTATTGTAGGAATGTTCTTCCTGCTTCCCCAACTCTTGCGCTTTGTGTCGGGCTGCCTCCTCGTCGCGCGCTCGTATCACCCGCACCTGTTCACCGCAGGTCCACGATCCTATCGGGTCATTACCGACCTGACATAAAAACTGCAAGGTAACGCCATATCACCGAGCACCCATCCGCGCTCATCCCCCTGGCGTTATTCCACTTTGTGGGCGAGCATCGTGGCACGCCGATATCCCTTGTCGAGATAATAGGTCATGCTCTGGAGCATCGTGACCGGGTCGATGTCGCGCACGCAGATCCATTCCGGCACCTGCAACACGACCGGCGCATAGTTGAGGATCGCGCCCACTTGCCCGGCGATCAGGCGGTCGGCGGTGCGTTGCGCGGCGCGTGCGGGGGTCGCGACGATGCCGATCCTGATGCCGCGCTCCGCGACGACCTCCGCGATCCGCTCTTCGGGCAGGATTTCCGGGGTGCCCTGGCCCGAGCGCGCGCCGATCTTGGCGGGGTCATCATCGAAGATCACCGCGATGTTGAAATTGCTCTCCAGGAAGCCGCGATAGCGCGCGATCGCCTGCCCCAGATTGCCGAAGCCGACGAGCGCCACATCCCACTGCCGGGTCAGGTTGAGGATCTGCCGGATCTCGTTCGCCAGGGTCGCGATATCGTAGCCCTTGCCCTGCTTGCCGAAACGCCCGAAGTAGGAGAGATCGCGCCGGATCTGCGCGGCGGTGACGCCGATGCGATCGGCGAGATCGGTGGAGGACATAGTCGTCACGCCGAGCCGCAGCGCCTCATCGAGGGTCCGTGCGTAGATCGGCAGACGACGGATGACCACTTCCGGTATCTGCGGCTCGCCGCCGTGCTCGCCGCGCGCCACTTGCTCGTTCGCCAACCCGTTCTGTCGGTCGATCGCCACGTTGCTCCCCCACCCCTGCGCCGCCTCATCGCCCTCCGCTACAGCGCTCGCGGCGCGCGTCGGGCGCGACCTGCGGGCGCGGTGCGGGGTTGTGAGGAGTATAACGAACGGCGGGCGCGGATGTCGCTCTGGCACCGACCCTGCGATACTCAGCGCGGATAGGATCTCAGTATCGGCTACTGTCCGGTGTAGACAGGGTTCCGATATCGGCTCATGCGATATCGGCTGATGTATGATAGGCAAGACCGTGTTTGGAGAAGGGGAAGATGATGGAGATCGCACGCCAGGATGATCTGTGGCTACTCGCGCCCGATGTGGCCTGCTTGCCGGGGCCGATCGTCAATGTCTATCTGATCGGCCGACCAAGCGCGGGCGACCGTGGCTGGACGCTGATCGACGCCGGGATGCCCGGCATGACGGAGCAGATCGCGCGGGCCGCGTCCCGGCGCTTCGGCGCTGACGCGCGCCCGGCGGCGATCCTGCTCACGCACGGGCACTTCGATCACGTCAGCGCCCTGGAGGAGCTGGCCGAGCGCTGGGATGCGCCGGTCTACGCGCATCCGCTCGAACTGCCGTACCTCACCGGGCGCTCCTCCTACCCGCCGCCCGATCCCACTGTCGGTGGTGGTCTGATGCCGCGGCTCTCCGTGCTGTTCCCGCGCGGCCCGCTCGACCTGGGCACGCGCGTACATGCCTTGCCCGACGATGGCAGTGTGCCGAACCTCCCCGGCTGGCGCGCGATCCCCACGCCCGGCCATGCCCCCGGCCATGTCTCGTTTTTCCGCGAGGCCGATCGGTTGCTGATCGCCGGGGATGCCTTCGTGACGACGAAGCAGGAATCGTTCGTGGCGGCACTGCTCAAGCCGGTCTACATCCAGGGGCCACCAACCTACTTCACCCCTGATTGGCCCGCCTCACGGCGTTCGGTGGCGGCGTTGGCCGCGCTCCACCCGGCCAGCGCCGGGACCGGGCACGGGCGACCGCTGGCCGGGGCGCAGCTGGACGAGGCGTTAGATCGCCTCGTGCGCGATTTCGACCGGCTCGCGGTGCCGAAGCACGGGCGCTACGTGTTGCAGCCCGCCGTGGCGGACGAGCGTGGCGTGGTGTCCGTGCCACCGCCGCCTCTCGATGCACAGGGGACGCGCCTTGGCGGCATCGTCGCGGCGCTCCTCGCCGCTGCCCTGCTGATCGCGATCCGGCGACGTATGGGGGCGTCGCGCTGAGCTACGCGCGCCGCTCGCGCCCGGATTCGTGCCCCATCAGGGGCCGTTCCGGGCGCGATGGTATACTAACGTGGAGCGACATGCGCGCGACATATCCCGTCGAATTTTGACTCTACGCGCTACTGTCTTGCAAAGATTTTGTATCTCGATGGAGGGATATACCCGATGAGCGAGCAATTGCGGACAACTCTGGCCGATCTCGGCGGGCGGATCGAGGAAATCGGGAGGCGTCTTTGACTTACCCGGCAAAGAGGCGCAGATCGCCGAGCTCGAGGAGCTGAGCGTCGCCCCCGACTTCTGGAACGACACACGCACCGCGCAAGGGACGATGCGGAAGCTGACCGGCCTGCGCGAGCAGGTCGGCGAGTGGCGCTCATTCAGTCAGGGGATCGCCGATGCGGGCGAACTGCTCGATATGGCGCTCGCCGAGGGTGACGCAGGGGTGGTCGCGGAGGTCGAGCGCGAGGCCGACGCCCTGTCCACGCGCGTGGCGGCGCTCGAAACGCGCCTGATGCTCTCCGGCCCCTACGACGACCACGACGTGATCATGAGCTTCAGCGCCGGGGCGGGCGGGGTCGATGCCCAGGACTGGGCCGAGATGCTGCTGCGGATGTATCTGCGCTGGGCCGAGCGGCGCGGCTTCAAGACCGAGGTGCTCGACTATACCGAGGGTGAGGAAGCGGGGATCAAGAGCGCCAGCATCGAGATCCGTGGAGCCGACGTCTATGGCTTCACGCGCGGCGAGAAGGGGGTCCACCGACTCGTGCGCCTCTCGCCGTTCGATCAGGCACACCGCCGCCACACCGCCTTCGCCCAGGTGGAGGTGCTGCCGGAGGTGGAGGAGACGAGCGATTTGGAGATCAACGACGACGATCTCCGGATCGATACCTACCGCGCCTCCGGGGCGGGCGGCCAGCACGTCAACAAGACCTCGTCGGCGATCCGCATCACCCACCTCCCGACCAATATCGTCGTCACCTGCCAGAACGAGCGCTCGCAGATGCAGAATCGCGAGTCGGCGATGAAGATCCTCCGCGCCAAGCTGCTCGAACTGCGCGAGCGCGAGCGCGAGGAGGAGCGGGCGCGACTGAAGGGCGAGCGCCTGGCCGCCGAGTTCGGGAGCCAGATCCGCTCCTACGTCCTGCACCCCTACACGATGGTGAAGGATAACCGCACCGACGCCCAGACCGGCAACATCCAGGGTGTCCTCGATGGCGACCTCGACCCGTTCATCGACGCTTACCTGCGCGGCCAGATCGGGAGCGGCGGGGATGCCCTGGCCGAGGGCGCGAGCGCATAAGGCGGGCACGGATGGGGCGGCGGTGGCGGGCGCTCTGGGTGGTGGCGATCCTATCTTTCGCACCGGGATTCGCCGCCGCGCCGCACGTCGCCGCCGCCCCGAGCGGTGGCACCCAGGCTCCGGCCTTTCGCATCATCGCGCAGTCGGCGAAACCGGAGTTCCCGGAGCGGATCACCTTCGAGCTGACCGTCGCGAGCGCTGGCACACCGATCACCGCCGCACGACTCTTCTACCGCCCGGTCGCCGCCGAGGTGACGAGTCTCGCCGTGGCGGAGGTCCACGCCGCGCAGCAGTTGACCATCCGGCAGGTCGTGGACATGCGCGCCAACTACCTGCCGCCCGGCCTCGATCTGCAATACGTCTGGTCGCTCACCGACGCGGCGGGGAACGAATTCACGACCGCCCCGCAGACCTTCCTCTATCAGGACGAGCGTTTCCCCTGGCGCACCGTCGGCGGCGATCAGGTGACCGTCTACTATTACGCCGGCGACGAGGCGTTCGGGCGCGACATCCTCGGCACGGCGCAGCGGACGATCGTCGGCCTCGGCACGCGCTTCGGCGTCGCCGGGACGCGCCCGGTTCACATCGTTGTCTACGGCAACAACCGCGACTTCGCCGGCTCGCTCCCCGCCAACAGCGCCGAATGGATCGGCGGACAGGCGCACCCAGAATTGGGCCTGATCGTGACCGGCATCCAGCCGGAAGGGGGCAATACCGCCGAGATCCGGCGCATCGTGCCGCACGAGGTGAGCCACCTCCTCCTCTACGAGGCAACCGCCAATCCCTATGGCGGGGTGCCGCATTGGCTCGACGAGGGCTTGGCCGTCTACAACCAGGAGACCGCCGACAGCTCGCTCGATGCCCTCCTCACCCGCGCCGTTTCCGCCGGGGCGCTCCTGCCCGCACGCGCGCTCAACTCCAACTTCCCGCTCGATCCGACCGCCGCGCGCCTCTCCTACGCCGAGAGCGTCAGCCTGGTCCGTTTCCTGCTCGAACGCTACGGTGACGCGAAGCTCGGCGAGTTGCTGCGCGGGTTCGGGGCCGAGCTGTCGCCGGATGAGGCGCTGATGCGCGTCTTCGGCTTCGATACCGATGGGCTCGATCGGGAGTGGAAGGCGAGCCTCGACTATGCGGGCGACCGCCCCGCCATGACCCTTGTGGACAACGGCGATCTCGGCATCGCCGATCGTGCCCTCGCCCGGTTTGGGATCGCCATCCCCGCCGCCGTGCTGCTGCCGCTGCTCGCGCTCGCGCTCATCATCGCGGCGGGCTTGATTCTCCGGCGGCGTCCGATCGCGTCGTGAGGAGAAGAGGCGTAATGGGGAGAGTGGGATGAGCACAAGTTGAGTGCCGGCCATCCGACGCCGATCACTCACGCGGGATACCGGCGTGTTGGCCTCGCGGTCAGGGTGTGGTGTTGTCGGCGGTGGTAGTGGCGGGCCGGTCGCTCACGATGGCACCATCGCGGACGCGGATCGTCCGGTCGGCGCGCGCGGCCAGGATAGGGTCGTGGGTGACGAAGATGAGGGTGCGCCCCGCAGTCGCGAACGCGGCGAGGAGCCCCATGATCCGCTCGCCGGTCGCCGAGTCGAGGTTGCCGGTTGGCTCGTCGGCCAGGAGGAGCGGCGGGTCGTTGACGAGCGCGCGGGCCAGCGCGACCCGTTGTTGCTCGCCACCCGAAAGCTCGCTCGGTAGGTGATCGGCGAGCTCGGCCAGTCCGACGTGGTCGAGCAATTCGAGCGCCCGCTGTCGCCGCTGCCCCACACCGGGTGGGCGCGTACGAAACTCGCTCGCCAGGATCACATTTTCCAGGGCGGAGAGGGTCGGCATCAGTTGGAAGAACTGGAAGACGATCCCCACCTGCTCGCCGCGCCAACGGGTCAGCCCCTCTTCGGAGAGGGCGGTGAGATCGATGCCGCCGATGGTGACGCGCCCGCTCGTCGGGCGATCGATCCCGGCGATCACGTTGAGGATCGTCGATTTGCCGCTACCGGACGGGCCAACGATCGCGACCGCCTGCCCGGCGGGTATCGCCAGATCGGTCGGGTGCAGGGCGGTCAACGCGCCGCGCCCGGTCTGGTACTCGCGAGCGATGGCGTCGAGCCGGATGAAGGGCGCGGCGGGATCGGCGACAACAACCGGGCGCGGCGCGCGGCGCGCGCGCCACCAGCGCGGAGCGGGCAAAATCGCCATGCGCGGGGAATCAGCGGCGTGGGGCGACGACGCGGAACCAGAGGACGGTCAGGATCGTCAGCATCACCGCCAGCGCGAGGAAGATCGGGACCGAGAGGTGTTCCCAGGCCGAGAAGACGACCCCCCCGCCGATGGAACTGGCGCTCCCGCTCCCTCCATTGCCATTACCCCGCGTCAGCGAGCCGTCCGCCAGGGCGATGGCGGAGGTACTGATCAGGCCGAGAATGATCGCGGCGGCGGCGGCGGAGAAAGCGACGACCATCCCGGTCGGCCCGGACCAGGGGAGCGGGCGACGCTGCTCGTACTGCGTCGCGAGTTGCGATGGCGGCGGCAGGAGGGCGATCCGTTCCATCAGGCGGGCGCTGAAATCGGCGGGCGGCGTCGCCATCGATAATTGGCCGATCTGGAGGGGGAAGGCGCGCAATTGCTCATACGCCCTGCTGCACTGCGCGCAGCTTTCCAGGTGCGCGGCGACTTCCCGACGCTGCGCCGGTGGCAGTTCGCCGTCGATGAAGGCCCAGAGCAGCAACTCACACTCGCGACAACGCATCCCGCCGTTCCTCTTCCCCTGCCAGCAGTTTCCCCAACGCCTTGCGTGCGCGGTGAATCTGCGTCTTGACCGTTCCTTCGGGTACGCCAAGAATCTCCGCGATCTCGGCGCACGAGAGATCTTCCCAGTAGCGGAGTACCAGTGGCGCGCGATACTTCTCCGGGAGTTGCTTGATCAGGCGCTGGACTTCGTCGCGCGATTCTTGCCCCAACGCCTCGGCTTCCGGCCCCGCTTCGCAATCACGCGCCCACGGGATAATATTTTCCAGCGGCACCAGTTGCATCCTGCGACGACGGAGTTGGTCGATGCAGTAGTTCGTGGCGATCGCCAGCGTCCAGGTGGAGAACTTCCGCGTCGGGTCGTACCGTTCCAGTTGCCGGTAGATGCGGACGAAGATCTCCTGTGCCGCGTCCTCGGCCTCCTCGGGAGTGCCGAGCATGCGGTACGCCAGATTGTAGACGGCCCCCTGATAGCGTTCGACGATCTGCCGGAAGGCTTCCTGCTCGCCCGCTTTGGCCGCCGTGATGAGTTCCGCTTCGTCTGTTTGCAACCCGTATGCGACCATCGCCGCTCCTTGTCCCCTATATACGACAGTACCCCCTTAAGGTTTCACGATAACTGTGTCGAAAGTTTGGCATGGGCGTGGCGAAGTGGGCGAGTGTGGCGAGTGGGCGGAGTGAGGCGGGTGATACTGGGTGAAAATCCCTCCGCCACCCCTCTCCTGGAGTGGGGCTTCGTCAGTAAAGTGGGGGGGTGCCTCATCCCCTGCCCCCTCTCCCCATCCGAGGAGAGGAGGTCTCGCCGTCACTGGCATCGCGGTTCACGCCTGAGTGCGTGATATTCCAGTCCCCAATGGAGAGGTGCTCCCAAGCCGCGTTTTGGGGCTTCGTGGCGGCGATAGCCACAGTGTACCCTTCAGGGGTAGTGCAACCCCGGACCCCGCGCCCACGCCGCCGCCACGCCGCCAGTCAACCACACCCGTGCAACCCCCCAGTCCGCGTAGGCGGACATTGTGCCCTTCACGGGTACAGTGTGCCCTTCACGGGTAGAGTATGCCCTTCATGGGCAGCGGCTACCCTCCGGGGCAGCGGCTACCCTCCGGGGTACTGCGTGGCCGCAGGCCATCCAGCCGGGGTTTTAACCCAATGGCCCACCCATCCCAAAACTGTCCCTACCCCTTCACTCGCCCACTCCGCCCACTCAATCGAGGAACTCGAGCTGCACCCCTGGCCCATGCGCCCGCGCGACCAGTTCGAGTAAGTGTAGCGCCCCGGCGGCATCGTTGAGATCGGCGGTCTCCACCGGCGTGTGCGAATAGCGCCGGGGGATGTTGATCACCCCCGCCGGGATCCCCTCGCGCACCAGGTGGACGGCGGCGACATCGGAGTTCCCCTGGGTGAAGATCGCCGCTTGGACCGGGATCCCCGCCGCCGCCGCCGTCTCGAGCAGGAGCCGCTTCATGGCCGGGTGCATGATGTTGCCGCGCCCGCCGCTGCCGCTGACAAGCGGGATCACCGGCCCCGCCCCGATGTCGATCGCCAGCTCCCTGGTGTAGCTGACGTCGGGCGTCCCGGCGGCGGGGAGGGTATCGACCACGATGGCGTAGTCGGGGTTCAGGCGGTAGGTGACGACCTGCGCGCCGCGCAACCCGACCTCCTCCTGCACCGTGACGACGCCGTGGATCGTGCCGCCGAGCGCAACCCCTTGCAAGCGCGCGAAGAGGCGGACGAGCAGGGCGCAGGCGATCCGGTTGTCGATCGCCTTGCCGGAGATGCGGTCCGGGTTGGCGAGGCGGACCGTCTCGCTCTCGTAGGCGATCGGGTCGCCGACCGCGATGCCGAGCGCGCGCGTCGCCGCCGCCGAGTCGGTCCCGAGATCGATGTAGAGATCCCGCAAAGGTGGCGACTTCAAGCGCTCGTCGGCGCTCTGTACGTGCCCGGCCCGCACGCCGACCACGCCGCGCAGGCCGTTGATCCGCACGCGCCGCCCGATCAGCGTCGTCTCCACCACGCCGCCGAGGCGCTCGAAGCGGACCATGCCATCCGGCTCGAAGGCGCGCACCACGCCACCGATCTCGTCCGAGTGGGCCGAGATCATCAGCGAAGGGCCATGTCCTGCCCCGTCGCGCCCGTGTCGGGTGGCGATGATGTTGCCGAAGCGATCGACGGTGATCTCATCGGCCAGCGGGCGCAGGAGTTCGACCAGTCGCCGCACGACCGGCCCCTCGAAGCCGGCGGGGCCATCGAGCGCGGCCAACTCGGCGGTCAGCGCGAAGATCGCCTCTTTCTCATCTCGATCCGGCCAGGGGTGTTGTGCCATAGTCTTGTACCCTCCGGTGCGCGCCACGTTCGCGCGGCCTGCCGTGCCGCATTGCCGCCACTATCGTACCGCACGAACTCTTCCGCCGCGTCGGCGGCGTCCCTCCCGCATTTCCTTACACCGTGCGCCCATCATCCTTCAGCGTCGTCAGGTTGACGCGCCTACGCTAAGGCGGCACAATCATCGTGATCCGGGAAAGCCATGATCCGCACAAGGATTGATACCCCGATGCAATGGCAGCGGCGGGTGTGATCCACGGGAAACAAAGAGACACCGTGAAGAGACACTGTATGGAAGGGGGCGACGATGGTCACCAAGGCACGGGGCGTAATCGCGCGGACACCGGGGGCGGCGACGGAGGTCGAGGACTTCACGATCGATGATCCCGGCTCGAACGAGGTATTGGTCCGCATCCTGGCGTCGGGGGTCTGCCACACCGACCTCGGCGTCAAGATGGGGGCGTACGGCCCGGATGGCTTCCCCTTCCTGCTCGGCCATGAAGGTGCCGGGATCGTCGAGAAGGTCGGGGCGGGGGTCGAGAGCCCGCAGGTCGGCGATCAGGTGATCCTGGCCTGGCGCGCGCCTTGCGGCGTCTGCCGCTTCTGCCGCGCGGGGCAGCCGAACTACTGCGCCAACAGCCTCAACGCCGAGAAGCGAATGCGCGACAAAGACGGCACGCTGCTGAATCCGGTGCTCGGGATCGGCACCTTCTGCACGCACACGCTCGTCCACGCCAAGCAGGCGATCCCGATCGATCGCGACCTCCCCGCGGCGCAGATGTCGCTGATCGGCTGCGGCGTGATGACCGGCGTCGGCGCGGCCCTCTATCAGGCCAAGGTCACGCCCGGATCGAGCGTGGCGGTCTTCGGCTGCGGCGGCGTCGGCGACAGCGTGATCGCCGGGGCGAAACTCGCCGGGGCGACGACGATCATCGCGGTGGACATCGACGCGCGCAAGCTCGAATGGGCCAAGGACTTCGGCGCGACGCACACGGTCAACTCGCGGGAAGTGGACCCGGTCGCCAAAATCAAGGAGTTGACCGGCGGCTTCGGCGTCAACTTCTCCTTCGAGGCGGTCGGGCGACCGGAGACGTTGGAGCAGGCGCTCTTCTGTCGCGATCTCGCCGGCACCTGCATCCTGATCGGCGTGCCCGGCCCCGGCCCGATGCTGAACCTGGAGATGCAGAAGCTCTTCGATCTCGGTGGCTACCTGGGCGTCTCCTGGTACGGCAACTGCCTGCCCACGCGCGACTTCCCGCTGCTGGCCGCGTGGTATCGCCAGGGGCAACTGAACCTCGACAAGGTGGTGTCGCGCACGATCGGCCTCGACGAGACCGAGGAGGCGTTCGCGGCGATGCAGCGCGGCGAGACGCTGCGCTCGGTGATCGTCTTCGACGCCTGAGGCCATGCCCGCCAATGCAGGGGGTATTAGGAGTCCGAGTTACAACGCCATGAGGTGAGGTGTGACGCTCTTCCGCTACGATGCCGCGATCACCGCGCGGTTCCCCGAGGTGGTCGGCGGGATCATCGTCGCGCGCGGGGTGGTGAACGGGCCGACCCCGCGCGACCTCGCCGCCGCCTACGCCGCCGAGCAGGCGGCGACGCTGGCGCGGCTCGGTGACACGCCGCTCAGCCAGGTGCCGTCGCTGGCGGCCTGGCGCGGCGTTTTCCGGGGCTTCGGGGTGGACCCGACGCAATACCGCAGCGCGGCGGAGGCGCTGCGGCGGCGGCTGACGAAGTCCGGCACGATCCCGAGCCTTAACGCACTGGTGGACCTGGGGAATATGATCAGCATCCGCTACGCGCTGCCGATCGCCGTCTGCGACCTGCGCGGCGCGCGCGGCACGACGACCGTGCGCTTCGCCGCCGGCGACGAGCGTTTCACCAATCTCGGCCAGGAGGAGGCCGAGCACCCGGCACCGGGCGAGGTCATCTTCAGCGACCCCGACGGGCTGGTCTCGGCCCGCCGCTGGTGCTGGCGGCAGAGCGCCGCCAGCGCGGACCGCGAGGACACGACCGGGGTGCTGATCACCGTGGAGGCGCAACACGCCGGGGGACGGGCCGCTGTCGAGGCGGCGCTCCGCGACCTGCTGGCCCTCTTGCCCACTGTCGAGGGCAGCGGGGTGCGGACGGCGATCCTCGATCGCGAGCAGCCCGCAACGCCGTTCTGAGGGTTCGTCGCCATCGGTGGCAATGATGATGAGACACGAGGAGGGGCGGGTGGGCAGCCCGGTACGCACGGTGGACGTGACGACGACCTATTTGCAACTCGACTCGCGTGCCGAACTGCGCGCCGCAACGCTCGACGACCCGGACCTCCTGCTGCTGGAAGCGCGCGAGCCGCTGGTTTCGTTCTATCGCTTCCTCTACGATGCCGTCGGGCGGGACTACGCCTGGCTCGATCGCCTCGAATGGCCCGATGAGCGCCTGCTGGCCCATCTGTCTCGCCTGAGCGTCACGCTGCTGGTCCTCCATGCGCGCGGCACCCCGGCGGGCTACATCGAACTCGATAGCGAGCCGGAGGACGCGGGCGAGACGGGGACGGAGATCGTCCACTTCGGGCTGATTCCGCACTTCCACGGGCGCGGCCTGGGGAAGCATCTCCTCTCGGTCGGGGTGGCGCACGCTTTCGACGCCGGTGCCGCGCGCGTCTGGCTGCACACCTGTACGCTCGATGGTCCGCACGCGCTCGCCAATTATCAGGGGCGTGGCTTCAGCATGTACAAGACGACGCAGCACGCGGAGACGATCCCCGCGCCGCAAGGTTAAACGCCGTGGTTGCCGGACCGTGGACCTATGCCCCCTCGATCGCCGCGTCGCGCGACCCGTCGCTATCGTTACCGTGAGGAGGGATCGTGTTCGCGCTGATCAAGGAATTAAGCGAGCTGGCCGGGCCGATCGGCGAGGAGGGCGCGGTCCTCGATCGGGTCGAGGCGCTCTGGCGCGAGGCGGGCGTGTCCGTGGAGCGGACGCGGATCGGCAACCTGATCGCGCGGGCGGGCGGGAGCGGCCCACGTCTGTTGCTCGTCGCCCACGCGGACGAGCTCTGCTACCTCGTCCGCGCGATCGATCCGGGCGGCTTCCTCTGGCTCGCCAACGGGCAGGGTTGGGAGCGCACGACCGACATCCGCAACTGGTTCACCGTGGGGCAGCGCGTGGCCGTGTTGGCGCGCTCGGGACCGATCCGGGGCGTGATCGGGGCCGCGACCGGGCATCTGGCGAGCCAGAACCTGAAAGGCAACCCCGACGAACTGACCTGGGACGACTTCTGGGTCGATACCGGCCTGACCCGCGAGGAGCTGACCGCACGCGGCGTGACACCGGGGACGCGGATCATCTGGGACAGCCCGACCGAGCAATTCGGCCCGCACGTCGTCGGCAAGGCGCTGGACGATCGGGTGCCGCTGGCGGTCATCACCGAGACCTTGCGCCGCGTCCCGGTCGCCGAGCGCCGCTGCGACCTGACCCTCGCCTGCACGGTCCAGGAGGAGATCGGGTTGGTGGGTGCCGCCGCACTCGCGGCCCGCGATGGCGCGTTCGACGCGGCGATCGCGGTCGAGATCGGCATGGCGGGGGATATCCCGGCGCTCGCGGAACGGGCGATGCCCGCGCGGCTCGGCGGCGGCCCGATCCTCGTCCACAAGGATGCGCTGGTCCACTACGACCACGCGCTGACCGGGCGACTGGAGCGGGTCGCGGCGGCGGAGGGGATCCCGATCCAGCATGCGATCTTCGGCTCGTTCGGCAGCGATGGCGGGGCGCTGATGAAGGCCGACATCCCGACCGCGCTCGTCGCCTTCCCGGCGCGCTACACCCACAGCCCGTTCGAGACGGGCCACCTCGGCGACATCGAGGCGCTGGTGCAATGGCTCTGCGCGGTCGTGCGGCGCGGCTGGTAGCACGGGCTCGAAGTTGGCGCGAAGCGCGCGCCAGAATCAACAGGACAACCAGCAATCCGACGTGGTTGATCCTCATCGACCGCGCACAAATATGCCTATGCAGGGCGGTGGCCTAACACGCCTTGCATAGGCATATTTGCACGGCATACGTGGCCTGCTGTCGCGCCTGGTTGCGCCCCCCACCGCCGTCCGCACTCCGGCGACTCCTTCCGCTGCTCCGGCGCGAGCACGGACTCGACCGCTATGCCTGCCTTGATCCGCGTTCACCATGTAGCGTTAACTGACGATGCGGAAACGGAGCTCTGTTGTCGTGGGTGTCTCCATGACCGCGATCGTCGCCAAGGTGATGCGGGCCGCGTCGATTTGCTCGAAGAGGCGGAGTCCCGCGCCGAGGAGTACGGGCCGAACCACGATCTGGAGTTCGTCCGCCACGCCGGCGTTCAGGCATTGCTGGAACGTCTGTGCGCCGCCGATGACCACGACATCCCGATCTCCGGCGGCGGCCTTTGCCTGGGCGATGGCGCTCGCGATGCCGTCGGTGACGAAATGGAACCGTAGCCGGTCGTTCTCTCCTTTGGTCACGGTCGTCGGGGCCTGATGGGTGAGGACGAAGATCGGCGTCTGGAATTCGTAGCCGGTAAAGTCGCCATTGCCCATGTTGTAGGCGCGGCGGCCCATGACGACCGCGCCGGTGGTGCGGATCGCTTCCTGCATGCTCGCAGTATCCTGTGCGGCGGCGAGATCGGGATAGAGGGCGGCGACGCTGCCGTGCTGGTCGTGGATGAAGCCGTCCAGCGACATCGTCATGCCAAGGATAACTTTCGTCATCAGGCTCCCTCCTTGTGCGTCCTGCCGCGCGTGTCGCCCCGGAGGCGACACGCGCTGTCGTCGTCCGACGTTGCGAGGGAGCGACAGCGGGTAGGCGCTTCGTCATGGCGTCACCGCCGCCGCCCATTCTGCCATCGGCCCGAGTCCACAAAGTACCGCTAGTGGGTCATTCCGCAAATAGCTGGCGATCGAGGGTGCTGGCCGCCGAGCCGCCCAGGCGACGCTGCCGGGCACGAACCCGGCGTTCGCGGCGCGGACCATCCCAGCTGAAGGGCGT
>JAABUR0100001904.1_pt1 | contig 34698 bp, 39 predicted proteins | sample 5560091 | NCBI WGS metagenome assembly JAABUR01 (sample SAMN10711879, study PRJNA513375) | rock metagenome | isolation source: Antarctica rocks | place: Antarctica: Victoria Land, University Valley sud | reverse complement strand
GATCTACTCTGTGGCTGCTGCACGACATGTTGCATCGGACACCTGGAAGTGTCAAGTGTACACATCTGGCAAGCACCAACAATTGCTTTATATGTCTAGGTAGATCACAACGGCCCTGGCTTTTGATTCAATACATCAGGAGGTGTTAAAGGTCAGTGAACGATAATCAGTCTCCGCAAAGAGCTCTCCGTGAAGAGCATGGCCGCAGGCAATCAGAGGAAAGCGATGGCTTTGCCAATCCGGTGTGAGGAGTTGCGTATCTCAATTGAAAATATCCAATAAGATGAGAAGTCTCATTCATTCCCTGACATAGTATAATGAGTGGTATGAAAGGATCAGAACCATGAATCCAAATTGCCATTTTTACTGGTGGTTGACGTGGCTATTCTTCACTGGATTTCACATCCCGTTGGTGGCATCCTTCTTGAATTCGAACAAGGTCAGTGCCGAGTAGAAAGGTGCTGTGTCAAGTCTTGTAGGTACCGGTTTCTTCTGTTCCAGTAGGTTCAATTCAATACTATTTGGACCAAGGCAGAAAAGGAAGGGGTTGGAAGCCCCAGCCTCTATTCCTATTAGTTGCAATAGATTGTTTCCATTGCTTTGATGACCACTCCCCATCTGTACCGTATCCCAGATTTATGAGGAAGACGATGACAAAAACAAGAACCATCAATGGTATGGCTACTGCGACATAAATCCAGAATTGGCCTGGACCTGGCAGGAATCTCTCACTCATGCTAAGGATTTGGGAAGTAAGAGATAGAGGCAGAAACATCATCCCGAGCAAAGTAAGAATCTTGACGCTTTTTGCTTCGTGCAACGAACGATTGGCTTCTTTCAAAGCTTGTTTGTTGCCTAGTATTCCAGCGAGCCCCGTCAATGAAGAAGTCAAAGTGTCGGATCTACTCTTCAAGGTTCTCAGCTTTCTACTGACAACATGAAAGTCTTTCTCACAGCTGCTCCATTCCCTTGACGCTTGGCTCTCGGATAACGGAATGCCTAGGCCATCAAGTATTGACTCGACGTTTTCGCAATACTCGGAGCACCGCCGACTCCAAGATTGTAACTCGCTCCACGTTTGCTCAGCCCATGCAATCTTTATCTCGCTAATGTCCTGCTCTTGTCGAGCCCATGCGATTTCAAGGTTGCTAAGCATGCCCCTAATGTACTCAATCAACACGAGATAGTTGGAAGCCACAATCTTCTTCAAAAATAATGTAGAAACTATGGGTTCCTCTAGGTTATCGACACAAGTTTGATGATTAGTCCAATAATAGCAAACATCCTCAAGCATCGATTCTCTGGACGGTCCTGAGGTCCGACATGCGTCAGGGAGATCAGTGTAGTTCACGAAGTCGGAATAACCACCTTGATATGGTTCACTGGGCAATGAAGTCCGCTCTGGACTTCCGAATTTCATGCCTGGAAGGACATCACGTATTGGCGCGTCGAGGAAAATAATGGCTAGGAGAATATTACCAAGGGTTGAGATCCGAGAGAACATCTGGGTACCTACCATCCCAACCACCAAGTCCATCTTTTCTCGACCAATACGAAGCTTTACGATCAACTACACCAACACGGTCGAATGTGCCGGGCATTCTAGAAAAGTGTATCTGACGGCATCCATTGGCAGACCTCCAAAACAGAGAATCGGGTAGCCCCTGCGGATAGTGGTGCAGTTCATAGTATGGTATGTGAAACGACTGGGAAGGATTTAGAAGCGAGGGAAGAGGTGGCGTGTTTCCAGACCTGTGGTATGATTCCCAATTTGACGTCCGCTGCTGCCGTACAATAAGAGTTGGATTAATATCAAAGTGCTCGCCGAGTACGCCTGTGATTGTGGGGTCCAGCCCCTCGACAAGGAAAAGGCGACGACAGGGCTCTGCTACTGTCTTTTCTATGTGCTTCTCGAGATATTGCTGTAACTTCCTATGATGGGAGAGATCCGAACGGGCTGGTACCCTCCCCTCCAAGAAATGTAATAGGGCCACCTTTCCAGAACCACCAACGTTTGAAGAGAGTTCTGCATCAGGATATCGTAGATTTGGATATTTAAGAGAAAGTGAACGAATTTTCGCCTTGTATGCCCCAGATGCAATATGTGCTCCATCATTTGGAAAATTAGAAAGATTTGGCGAAAAGGAAAGTGTGTGAGCCATGAGGAATTGACTAAGTTCGCGGAGACTGGTGAACGAATGGAAACAAAGCGCAAAACATCTGCTGGAGCCTGAAAGTATCTAAGTCTATGCTAGCCATGGGCGCTAGTACGAGTACATAGTCCTGTCGTCCTACTGTAGCGCAAACGGTACACTATCGATAGCATAGGGCTAACCCACTCCACCACCAAGACCCAGTCGTGCCAGTACTGGGACTCCCCCAGGACCAAGGACTTCTCCACAGATACCTCCCTTGAACAATGGCCCTCCCCGCCCCCGAAAAGAAAAAGTCCCCCCTCTCCCACCCCGCCTTCTACACCCTCCAACCCACCCTCCTAACCCGCACCTCCCAACTGCGCACCTGGTCTCTAATCATCCAAAGATACTGCCGCACCCACCGCCTCTACAAACTCGTACTTCAAACCGCGCTCTCGACGCCCTTGTTCCACAATACGAGCATCAAGAAGCGATTGAGCTTGCGGGATGCGCGGGAGGTGGTGGATTGGATGTGTAGCAAAGAGGGGGAGGAGAGGGCGGAGTGGGTTGGGGGGGAGAAGGGGGTGTGTTGGGTTTGGTGGAGGAGGCCGGAGGAGTGGGCGGAGGTGTTGGTTGATTGGGTGGGTAGTTATTGTGTTTGGGGATGGCGATGGGCTTGGGTGAGTGGAATGATGGCTGACTCTATTGGGGGTTCTCAGGTTGAGGAGACAGGGCAGAAGAACACGGTGTTGACATTTTATGAGCTGATGAATGGGGAGGCGACCGTTGATAAGGGTACTTCTTATCTTGTGATATGATGAAGGAGGGACCACATCGCTGAATCCGATACAGAGTTCCATGGTATGGATCCGGAAGTTTTAAAGAGATCACTCAATGTGCTTGTCAAGCGTGGCAAGGCGCAGGTTTTCGGGATCGAAGATCAGCAGGGAGTCAAGTTCTTTTGAAAAAGATGGATTGTCTATTTCCGGAAGCCTCTATGATACAAGTAAGTGACGCCGTCAGTGGTTCGCTCAATAACCCCTAAAATCTCCTACTGTCCAAATCCACGTAAGTCATTGCTTACCCACTTCGCCCGTGGAATCGTAACGCCATGCAGATCGTACATCGATTGCCGCCCATTAGCACGTCGGAGCTAAGTTTCGACGTCTTCATTCAAAAGCCCATAAACATCTAACCACCTCACCTCTTGCCTCAACGCCAGATCTAACATCCAATCACTCCTCACGATTCTGGGCACCTTCCCAACTCCCTGCACCATTGTCCGAAACTTCGGCCAGAGCTTCTTCTCCTCAGGCGAGACTCCGCTGATTAAGTACATGTACTCCTCTTCTACATCATCGTAATCATCATCGCCACCACCCGCGCGCGATGCGGCGATTGACCCAGCCCGCCCACGGTACAGCATGCACTTAGCTCCGTTAGCCTCGATGATTGATTTGTACGAATCGAAACCGCCTCGGATAACTTCAGTGCAGTAAATGTTATAACCGCGAAGTAGGCGTCCTTTATTTTCTTTTGCCCTAGTAGTTGCATCCGCTAATTTGAAGCCTAGGCGTTTTTCGCCGTCGACGTCGTTCAGGATATAGTCATCTGCACGAAGCACCTTGTTCTGCGCGAGACATTGGTCTACAAAGTCGGCCGAGAGAACTATGGGAGCGCGGGCCATAGCACAAGCAAACTTCTGGGTGCGGACGATCTGAGGTGAAGCAACATGTGTACAGGTGGCGGGATCCTGGCTTATGAGGATTCCAAGGTCTCTGAGCTGAGTCTGTCGAGAATTAGTCATGTTAGGATCATTACCGAAATATTCACTTACCCGCTCATCGCTCTCCTTTTTGGGTTGTCCCACCCACCTCTTGTCGCCTGTGAGTAGCAACCGCATCGAGGCAGGTTCTCTGCCTTTTCTCGCCTTTTTCGCGCCTCTCAATTCCTCATCCGCCTCCGTACCCGTATCTTCATCCTTTGATTTGGATCTCTTTCGACCTCCACCATTTCCTTTCTCTTCACTTGGCTTCCGGCCCCCAAAGACGACACCACCGACTCTCTTGCTCTCTTTCTCGTACAGCGCGATATCTGGTGCGAGGTCAAGCAATTTGGCTACTGCCCGGTCTTTGGCACCTCGGCTACCCGTGGTTGATGGAGTATCGTTTTCCTTCCCGTCGGTATATCGAGGGCCAGCTGGCGTTCTAAGTTCCATACCTTCGCTGTGCCGTCTCCTATCCTTTGGAGCTTTGGGAGTCGGCCCATCAGACTGTAGGGTACGATAAGGGACAGCATCTCGATTAGCAGAGCTAGATGCATGGACGGCGCTGCTGTTCGGTACCCTAGATGACGTAGCGTTCTGGTCTTTTGTACTGATGGGCTTGGGCAGAGATACGTCCTCCATCTCATGGTCCCCATTGGTGCGCTTAGGGAAGAATACTCGTTCAATAGCCTGCTTGTCGATAAGGGTTTGCCCAACAACTTCACCGAGATTGGTACGTGAGGGAAAGTGGGTGTAGCGGGGGTTTGCCAGGCTCTGGATCTGCCATTTCGCGTAGCTCTCCTCCAGCCACAGATGGTTCACCATGTTGATATTCCATTCTTTTGCAGCTTCGCACTTTTCACTGACAGTGTGTGCCGTGATGAGATGGGTGTTGTCTTCCTTCATGGTCTTAGTGAACTCCCCCCCGGCTGCTTTAGCAAGATTCTCCAAATACACCCGAGCCTCTCCATTATAATTTGATAGGCTGATGCGGAAATCCTTAAAGCCTGGAAGGCCATTTCGCGCAATAGGATAATGCAAAAGTCGCTTTAAGGGTGATGTCCAAGCATTGTGTGTGATCAAATGATACAACCATGCTAAATTTCCCACGTCGCATCCAGCTCTTGATGCAATTTGGTAATCTTGGGACTGTCGATAATGGCAGATGAACATATCAGCCTTGTGCACGCTTCCAGTGACACTTCCTCCTCCGGTATGAATCAGATCCTCAATTGTTCCCAGAAGATGACTGCCTAATTCAAGATCGGTGGAGAGCATGACTCTCTTGTCTTTGAAAACTGTAAGTTCGCGACGATCTGCGCTTGGAGAGCTAGAAGGTGTAATTAGCCGACCAGGATCAATGGACGAGGCACCTATGAGGTCATGTCTAGCAGCGTCAGGAATCTTGTCCTCGGGTTTCTTGCGTAGAATTTCAGGATCTGGTAAGCAGTATGGGCCTTCGTCAATGCGCTTTCCGAGCTTCAAGCAGTCATCGAACCTAGTTGACTATCAGCTTGACTGAGCTACACCATGCTTCAGTTCTAATTTCATACCAGTGAGGCAGAACGATCTTGCATTTCAAGTTCTTGTTCAGCGCTGTCTGGCACTTTTCTGGCTCAGTCGTCAAGGCAACTATGTGTGTTATCATCTTTGTGACTGCGCTGGAGTACAAGCCACCCATAGCAAGAACACCCCCAATGATAGCATCTTTGTCTCCGCTTGGTAGGTCGGCACAACACACGATGAGACCAGAAAAGAAATATCTAGGGTCAGGACTGTACTGGCGAGGATTCGCAAGTCGTCCCTTTGCAACAGATGCTTTCACCCAGTCTGGCTTGACGACAGCTTTCAGGGCGCTTATGGCATCTTCGTAGTCTGGAAAATCCGAGGTCGCCGAGATTATGTGTGTAATCTGGGCTAAGGGTATATTGTCATGTTTGGATACTTTCGCGATATGATGCGCTCCATTTCCGTCAAGGATTATTGCAAGCTGTTCCCCAAAGTAAGCTGTGAGTTTGATGCAGCATTGGTTCTCTGACTTACCCCTTCTGCAATCTCTGAGCTAAGTCCGTGACCTTGCACAATGTGGTACTGTACTTGAGCGAAAAGAAGTGCCTTTTCTGGTGCATCAGCAGACGGAGCCTTCGAATTAAGTGCAGCCATGGTTAGTGCGTTATTAAGCGAGGGGTATGAGAGCTTGGAGTTGCTGTCCCTCGGTGACGTTCAAAGCCACGAAGTAACGAATTTTCGACATCGATGTTGGGGGGTCAGGTATGGTGGTAGTGTTATCATATCGCGAAACGTGAATTTAGGGCGCGACCGAACACGCTAACTCACTGGTCACATGATCTTGGTCTCGAATGGTCCAATGCCGAGGTACTTTAGTATCAAGAACTTTCTCCCCCTCAACGGTCATCGATATAGATTACCTTCCCTACGATTAAATCTTCCTTGAAAGTCCAGTTGCTGTGCATCTTTCAATCCTGTTTAGAGATTTGGTTTCCTCTAATACTTTACAAAGCTGTGCACATCGTTGCGCATCTCAATTTAATGCTTTCTCTTAAATATCGAAATAACCAGTAGAAAGGCACTCAGTCGCAGATTCGGATTGATTCAGAACCATGTCTCCCAAATACTTTAAGATCAAATCCCATATTCTCCCCTGCCAATACATTCGGGAATACCCACGAGCAACAGCTCAAAACCAGGAAGACGACTTGCATCTCCACATCAAACAGTACACACCTTTAGACCAAATTGATCGCCAACCGAGGGCTATTACCATAATTGGAGCTCATGCCAATGGCTTTCCTAAGGTTTGATAGCCCGGACATAGTTCGGTGGCAGGCCTTTATCCTGATTAGTGGAAATAGGAGCTATATGAGCCATTATGGGACGACCTATATCAGCGGTTGAAGCAATCTGGAATCAGTATCCAGGGTATTTGGATCGCGGAGTATGTGTTTTCGAAGTCACTTTCCCCTTATCCGAGCCTCATTCTGAGTCTCCAAACATGTTTCGGGAGCATTTCGAGCTTTCGTTACCCTTGTCTCCTTCTCATTCCGTTTTAAATCTCAATCTTACAAGACAAAACGGCAATGCTGATTCCAGGTTCAACGAAAGTGTTGCACAAGAAGGACAGAGCTCAGTACTGAATGAAGCCAAGCTAGGAAATGACCGTGAGCTCTTTGGCAACTCGTGCAAACAGCCATTGCATCCTAATTAGTCCCCTGCACCAGCTTCATGGTTCGATCATCCGAGAGATCTTCTGCACATGATCAACCATTTCCGCAAGCAAATGCCACGCCCTCTGGTTGGGATCGGCCACAGCTTAGGGGGGAACAATCTGTAAGTCATGCTGTCTGATAGTCATATACAAAACTAACATGGCCATTCCGCAGCGTCAACCTATCGTTGATGCACCCCCGCCTCCTCTCCTCCCTAATCCTCATCGACCCAGTAATCTACCTCGTCTCCTCCCCGTCCATTTCCCTCTCCGGCCCCTCCTACACCCAACTCTCCACCTTCCGCCGCGACTACTGGCCCTCACGTGCCCACGCCGCCTCCTCCTTCAAAGCCAACAAATTCTACCAATCCTGGGACCCCCGCGTCCTCGACCTCTGGATCCGCTATGGCCTGCGAGACCTCCCCACTGCACTTTACCCCTCCTCTTCCCACTGTAGTAGCAAACCTTCAGCAACAACAGAAACCCCCGTCACTCTCACCACCCCCAAACACCAAGAAGTCTTCACCTTCCAGCGCCCCAACTTCTCCGGCGTCGACGCCGCCGGAAACCCCGTTCAGAACAGCCGTACCCACCCAGACATCGACCCCGACGTCTCAGACACCTACCCCTTCTACCGCCCCGAAGGCCCCATGACCTTCAAAAACCTCCCCCACCTCCGCCCCAGCGTCCTCTACATCTTCGCCGGCAAATCTCCCGTCTCCCCCCCCGAATGGCGCAAGCAAAAAATGGAAACCACCGGCATCGGCGTCGGAGGCAGTGGTGGCGCTAAAGAGGGGAGAGTCAAGGAAGTGCTGTTTGCGGATCTGAACCATCTGATCCCGATGGAGGCGGTGGAGCGGTGCGCGGATGCGGTTGCTGGGTGGTTGATGCCGGAGATGGAGAGGTGGTGGGGGGAGGAACAGGAGTATGAGAGGATGTGGAGGGGGCAGGGGATGAGGGAGAAGACGACGGTGGATGAGGAGTGGATCAGGAGGGTGGGCGGGGCGCCAAGGGGAACGGCGGATACGAGTCAATATAAGTTATGAATACACGAGTTAAGAAATTCTAGTCCTATGGCGCCATGACGTGCGGGTGTCCAGATTTGAAGCCCTCACGCCCTAAAAAAAGCCTTCTTCTCTCCCTCGTCTATCCACTTCCACTCCCTTCCCATTCAACCCCCTTAAATCCTCTCCCCGCTGCGCTCACACCCACACCTCCAAGCTTGCCTACCTCCCTCCCTCACCGCACCCTCCACCCGAAAAAAAAAAGGGAAAGCTACCAACCACAGCACCACAGCACCATTGCGCCAACACCAAAACAGGGATCGAACCGACCTATTCTTGACAAAAAAAAACCCGCATTCACAAAGCCCACTCCTACCAGTGAGATTTACCTTTCCAAGGGAAAAAAAAAACGAACCTATATTCCCTATCATCACAACTCATCATCATCGTAACGCAAACAGCACATATACTGTACACCGCAAGCAAAAATCCTAAAAATTGATAATCTAAGAGTATATACAGGCCCAGGTTCCGGCAATTTTTAAACACGGGTGGGATTTTTTTTCGTACTGGGGGGGATTTTAATGGAGTTTTTTTGCTCGCGGCAGGAATTCGGCAAACCTGGGGACTCCAACTCTGGTTCGTTCGTTCGGACTAATTCAACTAGAAACCTACGGAAATGCTGCCAGATTGCGAGGGCAGTTGAAAAAAAAAAATATATAAAAAAAAGGGCGGACTCGAAGTTGGGATCTGGGGCTGTACCGTAATAACGGTAGCGGGGGTGTGTCGTAGTTTCTCACGACTCGGCTCCGTGTACAAAGAAAGCCTGTTGATAGCAACATGTGCCTGCACTTGGCCTTGAATCGCGCACGTAGGCCCGTTCTTAGGACTGCGGTCAGTAAGGTAGTTTCGGGTAGCTTGTTCTTTGCTAGCTACCTTATCTAGTGTCTACGTATATGCTGTGATCAAAGTCGAGGTTCAGAGATATCGGGATGTGGGAACCAGTTCGCCGGGAATCATAGCGGCTCGACATGATGATGGGTTTGCTAGTGCAAATGCTGGGGAGGGCCAGGAGACCGGATGTAGCCACGAGCTGAAAGCGGGGGTTTGACAAGGCCTTTGCTCTTGCTGGGTATAGACAGATGGGGTGCGGCAGTGTCGGTTAGATACGTAAATTGTTTTTGGTGTGAGGTGAGCGAATTGAGCTTTAGGTAGCTTGACGAGTCAAAGTAGAGATAAGATAGTGGGTCATGAGTAGAGTCTCCGAGTAGATACAAGCTACTCGGTGACTGGTCGTTTTCCAGATTGAACGATACAACGGGGGTTCGCTATATGATACATAGGATTCAACAAGTTGAGATGAGAAGGAGATATCGAAGCGGACAAAGAATATATTCATGTGAACCGTTGATCACACAAAGACCGAGATCCTCCGGATACGAAACCAAGAAGCGAACGAGCGGACAAAAGTTGAGGCGATTGTCAAGGCAGAAGATCTCTGAGAGGCTTTACAGATGGCTTGTGGATCCCGTGGAGGCTGAGACGGTCGCGGTCTTTAGTGATGACAAGTAACAGGAGAATCCAAGCTTGATTATGAATTCCGATACTCTGGACCGTGAAATGATCCACAGTTAGCTTCACTTAGGTTTTCAAGCAATCCTTGGGCTATGCGAGGGCGAACAAAGCAAGCTATGTGACGTTACGGCAATCCACTAAAGCTGGCATTGCCCTTGACTTACCCTGTCCTGAGCTGTTGAAGCCTGTATATCCTTGACTGTGGACGTTAGGTAAGAATTATATCTCTCTGTACGGCTGTCATCATCGAACCATCTCCTGATGATGGCTATCCATCAAGTTCTGAGTACAGATGCGCTACAACAGCGTATCAATCAGAAAATTGAAATATGGATGTGAGAGTTGTGTAGATTGAGGGACGAATACTCCAGACAACCGAAACAGCAACTTATAATCCAGAAAAGATTGCGATTCGAACTCTAGGTTCCAACAAAATTCGTTTCTCATGGATAGAGCTAAGACCGCTACGTCTCTTCTCAATTCCCTCACGTGAACAAGTAAGACCTTGACGTCGAACGTTTTCTTCCGGGAGACTTCCTTCGCACCAGCAACAGTTGATCACGTTCCTTTTTGAGCTCGACCGTGGTGTTTGTCAGTAGCTTTCTCTCCCGTATCTTCCTGGAATGCTCGAATAGGATTTCCTGGTTTTCCTCCGAGATCCACCGTTTGATGATGATGAAGCTAGTGTCATGCTGTTGTAAAAAAATTCATTAGCTGCTGCTTTTTGGAATTACGAGGCAAAAGTACAAGGTGAGGACCTACGTCATCCCACTCCCACGGTAGATGGTAGACATCCAACGTTTCTGGGCTCAAATACTTTCGATTCACCTTGATATATGTTGGCCGCGTCAGGTCCATGATCCTCTGTTCATGCTTCTCTCCTTTCTTTCCCTTTTTGCCCTCGAGAATCTTTTCGATGCTCTCGTCGCTGTACCCGGCCGCTCCAAAAGTCTCCTTCACTCTCTCTCGGAACGCCTTGTCGGCCGCTTCCTTCTCCTTCCTCTCTTTTTCCTGCTTCTCTAGCATTTTGATATGGTGCTCCTCAACAGCGTGTTTCTTCATTGCCTCTTCTTCCTTTTTTCTTTCAGCCTTCTTTGCATCTTCCAGTAACTGTCGTTCCTTGAATCTCTGCTGTTGCTCTGCTTCCTCCTCCTTTCGTTCCAGCTCTTCCAGCTTCCTCATCTTCCTGTCTAACTCGGGATCGAACAAAGGTGATGGTGACCGTGATTCGTGGGCATGGGAGTGGCCCCGCCTTCGGGATCCTGGCCTATGGTCGTGATGAGGGCTATGACCGCGGTCAGGACTATGAGCTCGGTCATCCCAGTCATCGTCGTCGAAGTGATGATGGTCATGGCCGTGCGAACTCCTTCTTCTCCCCGCCCCGCGTACTGGAGAATGATCGTCCCAATTACCGTTGTTGATGACAATGGCCGCAGGCGGCGCTCTCCCAGCCGCTGATACAGAGCGTCGCATACCCTCCCCGAAACCGGCAGCAGGGTCGAGAAAACCGTTGCCATCTCGGAAGTAGCGAGGATCGTGACGGTCAGCAAATCGCGCACGATGCGGTCGGCCAGGGTTAAGGAAAACAGGTACACCGTTCATATCAACGCCTGGCCAATCCATGTTCGCGACAGACTCAGCTGCAGACGGTGGTAGTGGTGAGTTGTAGTTGCTGCTTCTAAAGACGGGTTACAACGATAGGTCGGTGGGTGGGAGAATCATGGCATGAACTCGTGAAGCGTTCAGCTGAGTGAGGGGTCATTAATATTTAGATTTTACAAACGATTTGTGTGCACCTTATAAGAGGCCCGAGCTGGCTGGCCCTGCTGGGGGCCAGACCTTAATCACAATTTGATTCAGCTACAGTACTCTATCTACGGAGGTATCCATCTTACCACCTGCATGCATCCAGCCCTGCACCCTTCCGGCCCAATCATGCACGCTCTAGGTACCTACATCCTAAGCATAGCTGCATAGGGCAGATGCTCGCCTGAAACTTCCACATAATATTGTTTGTAAGCAACGCGAGACCTTTGTGTAGGACTTTGCACAAGTTCTCCGAGCTCTTGGCGGAGGGTTCGTTGTTGATTGAGCCTTGAAACATTGTACGACTATTGAGGTGTTAGAGACACGGTGACATATTGTTTGTCGGTCTCGACTGGTTCGGCATCCTTTCTGTCTCTGAGCTGTCTCTACGGTGTGGCGCTTGTAGGTTTTAGTGACCGTCATAGGTTGACCGCTGCATGCTTTGCCAGAACGTTCTTCAAGCGTCTGCCTAAAACGCAATGCAGGCCCACGTCAGCCGTCAGCTGTGTTAGATTCATCAGCTGTACACCTGAATAATAACAATGGCATGGCCGCTGTGGTATCCCAAGAAACCGACAACAGTAAGCTCGCCATGTCCTAATGCTACCATGACACTGTTTGATTGGCACCATCTTATTGGTGCCTCACGCTTGAATGGGGGGAATCGGGATAATTAGTCATGATCATTGCATTACAAGGGCACCGCTGCCTTTCCCTCATAATCATCAACATAATATGTGTTCGACTTCTCACTGCATCATTGAACCGGTAGACGATCGAATATGTCGGACAGTCAGCTTCCTTGCGGCGACTATGCAATACTTCAACAGACATTCAAAGCTCGCTGAAACGTGATCTGCAACCGCTGGTCGAAGGTATGGTAGATTGAAGTCAACAATTGAAGGCGGGCGTATTGGAGACAGCTCTCCGGTGACATGCGGTGTTTCTCTCCAGTCGTCGGAGGTCTTGACCGGTATATAGCCCACCTGTTATGACCTGCCATCGCCTTGGAAGATTCGATCGATGTGTTCTCGACTATTCTTATGGGTCGTTTCCAGATAATTCAGCTTCTTGTTAAGGTTGGAAATATCCGACTTCAGTTGAGCTGTCTCGGATCCAAGACGTTTCACCATATCATTCATGGGGCTGAGGACAAACCTGTAGATAACGTATCAGCAAATGAGCATTCGGGGAATAGTAAGGTAGGGTAAAGCCTACATCTTCCCTACTCCTTCATACACCTTGGTATCTTTCGATAGCGACTTGACCTCGGTGGACGTAAGCTCTAGCATTCTTATGTCTCGTTGTTTGGCTGAAATGGCGGTCTTAACAATATTGATTTCGCGTTGAGCTGAGATAGCCTGCGACTCAATTTCTTGAACGAGCTACCAATGAGTTAGTAAGACACGATGCAAGATGTTAATCTGATAGACATAGTGCAAACCTTCTGTAGAGCCTCATTTGGGATCGACATTTTGTTCAGGAGTAGTCACGAACATATGCTTGAAGCAGAAAGCCTCGCTTAGAGTCGGGATATCCTCCGGCGCACGCTTGGAGCTAGAGCTATCTAGGTTAGTTCAATACTTTACGGCCTGGATGATCCTTGTAACAAGCATTGTATCCCTCGGCGTTAGGCGGAAGATGCACAAAGACGTTAAAGATAACTTGAGCCAGCACTCATCTGCAATTCGAATGCTCCCACATACTCCAGCATTCCGAACCACCAGTATGCCTTCGTGGTTGCCTTCCCTAGAATACAACGTACCACAACAGGGCTACTGGTATCCAATCACCTCAACATTGAATTGGTGTGAAGAAGTTTGCGATTGTCTGGGATCCTGCACAGTCCATAACTGACCTGAGGCAGGACTACTATGCCACTCCATACGTTGCTGAGGTTGTCAACACCTTGACCAATCTTTTGTTTATGTACCTAGCCATCAAGGGTATTTCGAGTTGTCGAAGAAATGGACATGACACAATCTTTCTTGTCACTTTTGTTGGATATCTTCTCGTCGGCACTGGCAGTTTTCTCTTCCATGCCTCCTTGAAATGTATGTTGTGGCAGATAATGGCGCGGTTGAGAATCCTGGTCTGATACGTTTCTGGGTGAACTTTTTAGATCCGATGCAGCTTGTTGATGAACTCAGCATGATATACACCACATGCCTGATGTGCTACGCAACTTTTTCTTATTCCAAGTCTCGCCAGTATGCCTTTATTCTCGCCCTCGGCCTAGTCACGTTGGCGGTCTTCATCACTCTGTACTACCACTATCTCCAAGACCCAGCATTCCATCAGAACGCCTACGCCATCCTCACTGCAGTAGTTCTTGCTCGCAGCATGTACGTTATGGAGTTCAGCTTACGACCATCCTTGACACAGCGCGAAAAACAATATAAGCTACAGCACAAGCGTTTGATGACGGCAGAAGAGAAGAGTACATCACAGTCCGAGGACCGGAGAGATGCAAGGATTCTTACGTCCATGTGGGTCATGATCGCATATGGACTTGGGACATTTCTTACGGGTTTCGGAATCTGGCAGTTGGACAATGAATATTGTTCAACAATTCGTAGCTGGAGAAGAGAACTCGGTCTGCCATGGGGAATCATATTAGAAGGCCACGGGTGGTGGTAAGATTCTCAACAAACATCCAAGTAGTTTGCGCTAAACATGAAATGCTGATATGCTAGTAGGCACATTATGACAGGCACTGGAGCATATTTCTACATTACGTGGGGTATTTGGCTTCGACACTGTCTGAATGGTCGTCAAGATGAATATACCCTGGTGTGGCCTCGATTATTGTCTATGCCTGAGATCGCCCGTGTAGGAACTGCAAATGGCAGCAGGAAGCAAGGTGCATCTAAGATGCACTAGAATTTAGTCTCGATTTCCGCGCTATAACGATAATAGAACGATAGATCGGTAAAGGCCATCTCGACAACGTGCAAATACTCCAATCCTCTAGCTATGGTTTTGATCCTCGGCCCTATGCTACAACCGTTTCGTTGGTTCTTCATTTACCCAGATTTCTCTATCGCCTATACTTCATTCGGCGATTTCACACGATAAGCTCATATTTCTGGATACACGTCCCTGGTTTGATCAGCCGAGTTCTAGTTATCCAGTTCACATTCTTACGTTCTTCTCAGCAATGGCATCTCCTTCTTGATCCGATCGACCATAGTCTGATCAATCTCCGCCGTTGCAATTTCTGGCTCCTTCCACTTGTCCCCAAGCTCTGCTAAGATTTCACCCCAGGGCGAGACAATCATCGAATGACCATAGCTAACGCGCTTCTCATTATGAGCACCAACCTGTGCCGCCGCGATTACGTATGCTTGGGTCTCTATGGCGCGAGCTCGAAGGAGTACCTCCCAGTGTGCTTTGCCAGTCGGTACGGTGAAAGCTGAAGGATAGGTAATGATCTGGCTGTTCTGCCGCTTCAGCGCTAGGCTAATTTCGGGGAATCGTAACTGTTGATGACAGTTGAGTATAGCCTATTGTGTCAAAGGACTTGAGAATGAGCCTCACATCGAAACAAATAGTCATCCCGACACGGCCGACTGGGGTGCTAAATGGCGGCAGAATACTCATGCCCTTTTCCACGCTCCTATTCTTCCATCAGCAACTCTCGATTTTCAACCAATTCCCACAACCCCAGCCCTACCTGCTCTCTTTCAACACCGGACCCCCCTCGATTTCCACATCGAACAGGTGCAGCTTCTGATACCTTTGCGTAATTTCTCCCTTCTCATTAATCCATATCAAGGTATTCTTAACCTTCTCTCCCCCTTGTACTGGCTCGTGGATCCCCACATTGATCGACAATCCCTCTCTCGCCGCCTCACTTTGGAGACCTTTGACGAAGTCGCTATTCGATGTCGAACGTACCAAAGCGATCGTTTCAGCGGGCGAAGAGGCAATATAGTCGCTTGCTTCTGGGAGGAAGAGGGCCTAGTGGATCTGGTTAAGTCAATGGATTGAGCCACTAAAAACACTCAGTGCTAGCTGTAAGAGACGAACTTTTGCGCCAGCAGCGACAGCTTTCTTAATTAGGACTTGGCATTGCTGTAGGTTATGTGACATACTGGCTGTTGAGCATAACTGTCCAACTGCCTTCCGAGTTATTAGTCGATATGTGCAAATGGATATTTCGAGATAAACACACCGCAATGGCCATGGTAAGTTGTAATCGGTCTTTCCTCTGCTCCAGGTGGGGACAGAGTTCAGTTTAAAAGTAGCAGAGTAGGTAGGTAGGTAAGCACGTAAGGTCAGTCGAACCCCGCGTGGGGCAAGAAGCATTGCCGACAAGGCTGAGATTGCCGCCGCGGCGCGGAAAGGAAACGTCGCCGATCAAGGTAATGATGGAAAGATTTAATATTCACCTTACGCTTCTGAGTAATCAGGAATCAAGTGAAAATCCCTTAGCGGCAGAGACAGTTCTAATTAAGGATGCAGTGTCCATAGAATCGCTGCACGGCATGCTGCAATTGCTATAGGACCTTCGAAAGATCTTAAGGTTCGCTACGAAACAAGCAAGCTTGGTTTTGACTCAATTCTACAGCCTACAGGATGTCCTCAGATAGCCATAAAAACAGGGCATTCGAAGTCCGCGCCTGAAATGGCGTCCACCCCAAACAAAACGAAAAAGGGTTCTTCACGATGGGGCTCTTTCCTGGCTGGGGTGGAGTCCAGGCTGGACACCATCTTAGCAGACGAAGACCCTTCATCAAGCTCCCAAGAGAAGGAGGATGGAGACCTGCAAACACAAGTGGGGATGAAAGAGGTCCTGGCGGCCTCCAAGGCAAGAGATGGTAGGGTGCCTGCCTTCTAGCGACTCAAAGGTCAGTGGTGTCGCTGACGATATTCAGGCGTTTCTCGCACTCCGCCAACCAGTAAAGCTCAGGAACGCCTCAATGAACGGCTCGCAAAGGCGATGGCGGCCAAAAATCTTAACAAGACCGGTGGTAGTTCAGTAACTACATCTGGTCTACCTTCACGAACAGCAAGTCCTGCCAACGGCGCAGACAGCCCGCGAATAAGTTCCGACTCGAAGGCTGAGGAGCCTAAGAGCGAAGATGCCAGATCTCTACAGGAATCGGTCGCAAGCAGCAACGGAACGGAGGGGAAAGATGTTCCTGTTAGTCAATCGCAGGAGCCTACAGCGCACTTGAACCTAGATGTACCCAACGAGGGAAGCTCAGCTCGGCCTTCCTTGGACTCGCGCGGCTCGTTTTCAAGCCGGCCATCTTTGGACTTGGCTCGAGACGTGACAACGACATCAGTCTCACCCAAACTTAACGGTGCTGAGCCCGACATGGGCTCAACGGCGCCTAACCAATATGAAGAAGCCATCCAGCAAATGCGGTCTGATTATGAGGCTTCAGAAATCCGACGCCAGGAAGAGAACCATGCCTATCTCGAGCGCATTGATGCCCTGCAATCCAAACTTCAGTACCTAACTAAAGAGGCTGCAGAAATTGCCAAAACAAATTTGTCGAAGGCGCAGCCGGGTAGTATGGACCACAAGCTTACGATAAAAGACGAGAAAATCGCTTTGCTTATGGAGGAGGGTCATAAGCTTTCGCAGACCGAACTGAAACATATGAGCGTCATAAAGAATATGCGCAATAAATCCATAGAAGATGCCAAGCAATTAGCAGATGCAAAGAGGATAGCGGCAAAACATGAGAGATCAGCACGAGAAGCGCATGAAAAAGCTAAACGGGCAGAACTTGCCGAGAAACGAGCCTCTGAGAGAACGAAATCGTTGCCGAAATTGGAGAGAGAGTTGGATACTCTCAGGATAGATCGAGACGCCAAGGCATCGGTCATCCAAGACCTTCAACGCCAGCTTGCTAGTGCCCAGTCTATGGCAAATGAAGCCCACGAAAAAGTCCAAGTTGAAGCTTTAGAGGAAGAGCAACGACGTACTGCGCAATTGTTGGACGATCTATCTAGCTTGAAAACGGAGAAGGATCTCAGCGAGAAGAGACACCAAAACGAACTACGTGAGGCCAAAGAAAAGATCGAGCGAGAAAGAGAGCGTGCCAAAGTCGCTGAGATTGAGCGGCAAGGTGAGCAACATGTAACTGAACCCTTGGAACCCGTTCAAAAAACAGCTCTAATGCCTTGCAAAGATGCTAGAAAGTAGATTAGAAACCTTCCGCGCTCGGGCCGAGGAGGCATCCACAGGAAGCAGTGGCGATACGCAAGCCAAGCTTCTGCGGCAGATCGAGACTTTGCAGAACCAATATGCAGTTGCCAGTGAGAACTGGCAGGGGATTGAGGGATCATTGCTTTCTAGGATTACCGCTTTGGAAAAGGAGAGGGATGGCGTTGTGAAGAGGGAAGCTGATGTAAGGCGGAAAGCGCGGGAAACGGTATGACAACTCTGTCTTTCGATAGTGCCAAAGTAGATCGCTCAAGTGGGTTCTAAAATGCTGCAGAACATCAAAACCCGCCGACTCGAAGAAGACCTCGAACGCGCCACCGCCAAAATCGAAGACCTAGACTACGAGCTCTCCTCGCGCTCCTCCGAACTCAAGAGTTTCCACCACAAGCTCCTCAAATCTGAAGCTTCGCTTACACAAGCCGAAAAAGACCTCCAATCTCAGAAAGAAGCCTTCGAAGTCCGCCTTTCCCAGCGACTCGAAGAAGAGAGATCTCGTCTGCAAAGAGAAGAACCTGCCAGCAGGACCCCAGACGCATTGTATCAACACTTCCGCACCGATTCCCCCCCCCATAACCGCAAAAGCTCGGTCGCAGACAAAAGCAACACGCATACGCGCCGCCTCCAGGGTCTCGCAATCACAGGCCCATCATCTCTAGACCGCACGTCAAGTCGCCATTCGTCCTCACAGCCCCTACACTCCACAGACTTCCGCTCTCCTTCCCGCCAAGAGTCCTTCTCCTCCATTCCTCAACTCTCTATCAATGGCGGTCACGGCGAACGTCCCTCGCCTCATCGAACAGAAAGTCAAGACGACTTCTTCGACGACCCAGGCACCCGAACCTCCACCACCCCGGACCGAACCCTCAACGACCTCATCTCCGTCTCCACTGTTGGCGCCGGGCCCTCCGTCCAGCTTGTCTCCTCCATGTCTGCCGCCGTCCGGCGCCTCGAATCTGAAAAAGCTGATCTCAGAGACGAGGTTGCGCGCTTAGCGACGCAAAGGGATGAGTCGAGGGAGCAGGTAGTGGATCTAATGAAAGAGGTAGAACAGAAGAGAGGGATGGAAGGAAGGGTGAAGGAACTGGAGAAGGAGGTAAAGAGTGTGGGGGAGCGGTATGAGACTACCTTGGAAATGTTGGGGGAGAGGAGTGAGCGGGTAGAGGAATTAACGCAGGATGTGGGGGATTTGAAGGCCATGTATAGGGATTTGGTCGAGAAAACGATGAAATGAGGGGCAGCGTGTTCCGGGGAGCCGCATCATTGGGGGTTATAGTGTGCTCGCGATTTAGCGATTCATGTGGCTTTCGGTCTGGAGGTCGTACGGGGAGTAGATGTGCGAGATAGCTCATAGAAGATCTATGCCTTCGCGCTCAGCGCTTTGTGTGATGAACTTTCGTATCTGTGGTACACAATTAGAAACGTTTAACCTTTGCGAACGGAGATCCATATTATCTACCTTCGTGTCCAGCGCCAACTCAATAGCCAAAAACCCATCCACATCCTTCTTGTCCGTCTCTGCCCCCGCTTTCAGCAATGTAAGCGCCGTATCGCCGTGGCCTTCAGAAACAGCATGGTGTAACGCAGTGTACCCTGATATATCCGTTGCGTTCAATGGGCTTTTGTTGTCGAGCAGTAGCTTGACCATGGGGACGGAACCAACGGCCGCGGCACGGTGGATTGGAAGTTGACCGCGCCTGTCTTTGACACGGGCGGATGCTTTGTGGGAGATGAGTTTGCGGGCGGTTTCGAGGTTGTTTTTGGATGCGGTGAAGTGGAGAGCTGTTTGGCCTGCGTAGTCTTCGTTTTGACTTGTCAGTGATGGGAAGACTCAATTGCTTTCATTCTGCCTTCTCAGGAACGGAGGAGAGTGGTAAGAAGAAGAGCGCAGAGTATCCCTTGGGAAGCTCACTCTTAACGTTGACGTCCGCTTCCTTGCCAAGCAACATATCAACCAGGTCATCCCCTTCTATCAGGCTCGAAGCAATCATTAAGGGTGTCCATCCTGAACCGTCTTGGACATCTGGGTCAAAGTCTGACCGGGAGACTAGTAGCTCGGCTATGGGGAGATGATTATAGGAGACGGCCCAGTGGATGGGGAGACGTTCGTCGTCATCGCGTTTGGTAGCCAGGTGCGGGTTGGCCTGACTTGATTAATATATTTTGAACGCAACGGACATGCTTTAGCAAGGAGCTCTCACGTTTATAAGAGATTCAACGGCGGCAGCTGGGGGGATAGCTGTCAGTTCTGGGATTGTATACGACGGTCAACGAACTTAGCGTACTTCGACCTTCTCTAGCTGCTTCATGAATTGCAAACTTGATTTGCTGGTCTTTATCCATAGTTGAATATTTAACTTGGAACAAATCAAGCACCTGGTGCAGCAGAATGAGTGAGCCGGGAGCTTCTATAAGCTAGAGTTCAATCTTACTGACTGCATGCGGTTCCTGCCGAATGAGGTCATTGGTCAACAAGAGTTCTGGTAGCGGCAGTTGCCGCATGCATGGAGGGAATGTTCCACTTGTTGATGTTTGCGACGCAAAGTAGGGACACCCTTTACCGAATGTATGGAAACATGCTCCCACATTCAGCTCTTAGCTCCTACAAGGGCTAGGCATATGGGTTCCTGAATATGGAGAGAGCTACAAGTCGAGAAAAGGCCGTCTTGCTCCCCGAATACTCCCATCACAACGCTGCAGGCTGAATAAACTTTACGAATGCATAATTAGAAATCTAGTGGCCGTCAACATCTGTTGCGTGAGCATGCCTTCGCTTTATGGTAGCTATCTCTGCGAAGAGCCTCCGAATCAATTCCTCTCCCTGGCAAAAGACCGCTTGGAAATTCTTCATAGATCAGTGGAGTATTTTTCAAAGCGAGAGCAGTTCCGCGCTGTTGAAAGACTGCAGTACGAGATTGCGCAAGTGCACATAGAAAACAAAAATTGGGGCAAAGCGATCCAATCTTTGATTCCGCTCTGGCAAACCCTCAGCTGGCGCCGGGAAGGCTGGTGGAATTTGTTAGAAAAGGCAGATTGGGCTTTGAGGGAATGTGCACGATTCATGTTGGATGGCGAAACGCTGATCGCCGTCGAATGGGAGCTTTTATGCAGTTGTCTTGGAGCCAGACCTGAAAGGTGCTATGAATTCTCAAAATGTCTGGAAGGACTAGAACTTTCTCATCCCAGTCCCAAGGCAATCATACAGGCAGAAAACGTCCTTTCTTGCATATCGGCGACATTTACTTTTTGTTCAAAAGAGGGCTACGTTGGTGAAGCTCTGCCGGCACAGCTGGTCATCTCATCTCGAGCGCACCCGGATTCGGCTCCAATCGTTCTCTCACACATCAAACTAGCATTTGAAGGTGGCCTTAAAGATATCACTATTGAGCATGATTGGGAAGAAGCGCCTGAATTCATCTCGTCGGACGGAATGATCCATCTCCACAACATTTCCATACCAAAGGCGTCTATACACAGCAATGAATCTGCTCCTTCGAGCCCAGTCCCCTTGCATGACTCTCAGTCTCTGCTTGGATCAAGTAATCTCAGCTTCTCACATGGTGTCACCAAGGCCTTGTCTTTTTCTAATTTGCCCCGCGATGCAGGCACCGCAGAGGCTGTTAGTATCACCTTATGTGTAAGCGAGAAATTATTCAAATTAGAAGTTGTGGTGTCCGATGAACAGCAGTTGTGCCAGGAAAGCTTGTGGGTTAGAAGTGCAGCAGGTCTTCTAAAGAAACCACTTGGGAAGGAGCGAAGCAACATGGTTAAGATACTACCTAAGCCGCCGAAGATGCGAATTGAGATACCCGATCTAGTGAAAACATATCTAACTGATGAGATCGTTTCTCTAAATATTCAGTTTATCAATGAAGAAGGAGAGGATGCTGATGTCAGCCTAGAGGTTCGACTTTATGATCAGTCTGAAATGGCGTCATCCCTGAGTTGGGCTTTTGATGGAGAAAAGTTCGAGAGGCCAAAAGTGTTTGCTCAGGACGGAGTCGGTCACACTGAGGATGGTGGTCTACTAGCCACGTCTCTGGGGAAAATGTCCTCATTTGATACGCGGACACGCAAGATATCCCTCCAAGCACATCTAAATGCCGCTCAATACGGCTTGGAGGTAAAAGCCTGCTATCATTTATTGTCAGATTCAGAAACACCCATGTCGAAGACCCTCTCCACAAACCTGGTCTTCGTACGACCTTTCGAAGCAAATTACGATTTCTTTCCTAGGGTGTTGCCAGGGTCATGCCCAAATTACTTCCACGTCGATGACAATAACAGTACTACTGACAACAATGTGAACGAAGATCCAAAAGCTGCCGGGCTTAGCCAGAAATGGCTTCTGGCGGCTAGGATAACTTCATTTGCAGCCGAACCTATGGTTGTGGAAGGTGCTGAACTGCTTGTGCTCGATGTTCAAGATCGGGCCGCATGCAGGATAGAGGCGACTGTAGGTGCTGACAGCATCCCAGCTTTGATTCCTCGAGATGAGCTCCAGGAGCGCCAATTTGAGTTGGAGGTACAGAAGATTGACCTCGAAGACCGTCGGTCTACCGTTCTGAGATTACAATTGGAGGTGAAATGGAGACGAGAAAGTTCCGACAACGCTGTCACGACCACCATTATTGCTGTGCCAGACTTGGTCATACCTTTTGGTGAACCTCGAGTCGTAGCTTCTGCCCAGAAGGGACAAGACGACCATGGACTGATCCATCTTGACTACATGATAGAGAACCCTTCAATGCACGTTCTGACGTTCAGACTGAACATGGAACCAAGCGACAACTTTGCATTCAGTGGGCCCAAGGACAGTTCGTTGCAGCTCATCCCCCTCAGTCGACATAGTATACGATATGAACTCCTGCCATTGGTGAGAGGGACATGGATCAACCCACATTTCAAAGTGATGGATGTACATTTTCGGAAGATATTAAAAATTAATGGCACAGAAGGCATGAGGACGGATAAAAAAGGCGTCTTGATCTGGGTTGAAGCTGAAGGCTAAGTATTTACCTTGTATCTGATGCTACTTCAAGTGGCCCTTCTGACTATAGCTGTATTTGTTTCGGCGGTCATCAAGCGCAGTCCAGTTGGTGAGCCGAAGGGAAGAGTCTGGAGGTTGTATAAACTACCGTATATATCGAGTACCCTTGAACACGTGTTGGGAGCTCGATATGTGCTGGTCAGAGCTGCAAAGCATGGTTCTGTAGAATGTATTTAAATAATAGGTAAGGTACTACGTACCTACGGTACACGCAGTTCAAACGCGTAAGGTATGTATCAGCCTTTTGGCATTTTCCCTCTAGGCCCAGATCATCGGCGCCCGATAAGGCTAGCAGAATGAAAGACGAGGGGAAGCTTAGACCGTTTTCGAGCACCATCTCCGATTCACTCGACAGTCTGAGAATGGAGTAATGGAGTAATGGACTGTTCCAACACACTCGTTGATATTTAGTTGCCCTTATCATCATCTGCAGCAGAGCATCGAACTGCCTCGGCCAATGGACTACATGTCACTTGCTAATCTACTCCGTACCAATGGCAAGCTAGCTACCCTTCCTTTCCGATCCTTCTATGAGCCACAACTTGTGTAAACCTGCTCCTATTATGTACGAATCTAATGTTCCTTATTAGGGTTGTTGTCACTCCACAGCAAGAGATGAGGAGCAATCATCGCCATATTCCCCTTCGAACGCCCATGGCGACTCCTCTTCCCGGGCAATAACCTCAGCGCCCACACACCCACCAGACCTATCTAGTCCTCGTACCTCATCAAATGCACCCACAACATCACAACAGCCTCGATTACGGAGGCATCTCGGATTAGGTGAACAATTTAACTCACCCCTCCGTCCCCATATCTGGACCTCCAAAAAGCAGTGGACTCGTCCGGAGCTGGGAAGAGAAAGACAAGAGTTTTTCGATACTAGAGTCACAGGGCGATCGGAAATATGGGGTACTCTACGGGTAGTTGTTGGGCTTGTAGCTGAGGGGGAATCTCAGACCGCACAGGGAATACTTGACGCTTCGGCGATTACATTGCCAACAGGGGATCTGATGAACGGTGCATACGATGAGGTCGGGAACTTCTATCAGATGCCGGAGCATATCATAAATGATCCGACCAATGTCATGTTACCTTCTCAGGATGATGTCCCAAATGGTGGGAATACCGGCGAAGAAACTGAGGATGAAGAGGCGGAGATAAGAAGAGAGGAAAAGGGTAAAACGGTACTAAAGAGTGAAGATATAATGAAAGTAAAGGCTAGGCTGAGCGATAGAGGTGGCCCTGATATTGTGGTTTCACTTGGTAAAGAGCAGAGTACAAGGGTACTCATCCGCAGGATCCAGGAAGAAGCTAATGTGAGTATTCTCGATTAATGGAAGAATTCTACTAAACATACAACTCAGGTACCTGGCAATGGAAAAATCAAAATAGCCTACTTAGGCAAAATCCTTAAAGAAGGAGAAACACTCCAGTCGCAAGGCTGGCGTGAGGGACATGTGGTCAATGCACTGGTGTTCCAATAATGCGCCAAGCATTGGTGTATATATTGGAAGGACTCATATTTATATGGTTGGAGTTATGGCCAGCACGGTAAGATCAAGGATTTGGGGTTGGCAATGGACTTCAATCGGGATTACTTCGATGGGGAGCATCTGAGCGTGACCTGTGTTGGCTACAGGAGGCCTTATGTTGAGATATCTTCCATTGTTCAGTCTCTGTATAGAGTAAGCTAATAATAATGCCAATATGATGCGTGAAATGGGAGAAACCTCGTTTTTGACCTGGTGCTTCGAACGCGACGGGCTAGTGCTTCCGTGATCTACAATCCAAATGCTGCATGATAAGTCAGGCACCAGTAGCTACCTTATATCATTGCCCTACTCCTTTGGGTACGTTGTAATTCTTGCAATCAACAAGGCTTTTGGTGGGTTCGTCACATGACTTGTAAAGCATGTGAAAGTTTCGAGGTATTGAAACAGGGGTCTCGCCGTCGCACTTGCTGACAGCGCCGAGCAGCAACTAGTAAATCAATAACGAAGCTGACGACTTACCACAATTATCGAGACCATATCAGACTTGCACTTGCCACCAATTTTCACTCTAAAGGCATCGGATGTTCCGTCTTAACCAAAAATCTGAAAGCAACCTCGCCAACTGCGGATCTGTTGCACATCCTCTGTCCTCGACTTTGCTGGCTGTCTCAGAGCCAGACTGGGAGGAACAACAGCAAATGCCGCTGATACATGACTGAATGGGCATGGAAGGATACTTGATGGACAACGCTCTTTAAGACTACGCCAAAAAAATGGCATCCGATCGCTTAACCCCCCAAAACCACTTGACACCACAATCAATACCGCTGCAAGACCTGACCCGCCCTCCTGATTCGGCACATGAAGATCCAGATGGGGGGACGGGACGGAGGAGTTTTAGTGAGAGGACAAGAGCATTTGTGGGTCATAGGCAGTCATTCAGTGGAAGGGTTAATACTGCTGGAAGGTACGAGCGTGTGGCAGATGAATCCCCGCCCGGGTCGAATAGGAATGGTTCGAGCCTACCGCACGTCACAACTCCCAGAAATGCTCATCAGCCCTACGCCTACGACGACGGGGAACTTTCACCTGTTAATATGGGGGATTTCCAAGCAGCGATGGGTTCTGTAGGCTTGAGCTTTGGGTCGGCTGGACCTTCCCAGGTGTCCTTACCAGTGAATCCTTTAGCTGGGGGACGAGGCAGCAGCTTAGATATTGATGCAGAAACGGAGGGTGTGTCACCTCTTACGAAACCTACGATGCGCTTTACGTCCGATGATGACGAAAACTATTCTTCGCCAACGGGGAATGACAGAACGCCATTAACCGATCAACGATACCTACAACCAATTAGTGGCTCACAATTACCTTCGCCGTCAGGCCAAAGGCACGAAAGACAAGGCTCAATGTTAGGCGATGATCTACCGAATATGGAGGCTGGATTACGAAGACCTCTCTCAACACATAGTGCGAGATCGCTTTCGAGGTCCCTTTCTATATCGACAGCTGGATCACCCCTATCGAGAGCCGGTTCTATGATGAGGAAGATGTCTCAACGTGTAGTCAATCTCAGCAACGAGCCTGAAATTGTAGAGCAGAGTATCCGGCGACAACCTTCCACTACGCCTTCTAGTAAGGAAGCCAGATTGGAAGGGCCGCCATCCTTTCCGGCGATGGGCGAATACATGCAGGATGATTCCAACAACCAGGCTTCACCGATAGAAAAAGCTCCACCGGTACGTGCTAATAAGGTAGGGGTCCCATGGAAGCCGCAGTCAAATCCATTAAAAGGTAAAAGTCTCGGAATATTCAAGCCTGACAGCTGGCTCCGGCTACAATTATGTGAAATGCTTGTGCACCCAACTACAGAACCTGTGATTCTGGTACTCATTCTTTTTCAAACGGTTTTGCTAGCTGTTCAATCAGTCCCTAAACTTCCATACATGGGAAGGCCGCAATCGTGGAATTCTTCTTGGATTGACTATGCGCTGCTGGTTTTGTTTGCAATATACACCTTGGAGATTGGAGCTCGCATAATGGTGTCCGGATTTATCAAGAATGCAAGTGAATATGCTACGGTGGACTGGGATCTTGGCTTTAAACGCGTTCTTACCATGAGAATCCGTAACATATTGGCTCCTGACAAACAAGTATTGACCGGCCCAGCTACACACCGTGCCGATCACCAGCAATCAATTGTGCGGTCTTTCACAAGCATTCAAGCACAGGCTGACCAGCCTGGCCACAGCCGTCAGCAGCAGCGAGATCGCCTGGCACGCCGAGCTTTCCTGCGCCACTCGTTCAATCGTCTTGACTTTCTCGCCGTTGTGTCATTCTGGATTTCGTTCCTGCTGTCGAGGCTACAGATTGCGTCCCAGAGCCACATCTATGTATTCCAGATGCTAAGTTGTCTTCGACTATTGAGGCTTCTTAGTCTCACAAGTGGTACAACAGTATGTATTCACTATTGACTCCCACACAGGTTCTATTTTCTAACACGAATTCAGGTCATCTTACGAAGCTTGAAGAAGGCGGCGCCATTACTGGCCAACGTGGCGTTTCTCATCGGCTTCTTCTGGCTCCTGTTTGCGATCGTTGGGGTCCAGATCTTCAAATCCTCCTTCAAACGTACGTGTGTCTGGTATGAAAAAATAGGGGCCATACGTGATAGTGTTCCGCCCGTTGGCCAGAACTACACCTGGAATATTGCGCCTGAAAACATTCAGCTTTGCGGCGGCTATATCAATGCTTCGACAGGACAGCCATGGCCGTGGCTGAACGCCAATCTCGAAAATGGTACAGACCACGCAAAAGGCTACATTTGTCCGGTAAACTCGATTTGCTTAGAGGGAGGAAATCCTTATAATGGGACTGTCAGCTTTGATAATATATTCCAGTCTCTCCAGCTGGTTTTTGTGATAATGAGTTCTAATACGTTCTCTGACCTGCTCTATATGATGACCGCCAGCGACTATCTTGCTGCTGCACTATGTAAGTCGACTCTCAGCTTGTTGCACAAATCCCCCCTAACCTTTCATAGTTTTCGCAGTGGGGATAGTCGTGTTAAGTCTCTGGCTGATGAATTTGGTGAGCTTAAGAATTCAATTAAGTAGTTCGATGCTGATTATAGAAGCTTGTTGCTGTTATCACGTCTTCGTTTCAAGTCATTCGTGAGGAAAGTAAAGCAAGCGCTTTCACCGGTGATGAGCAGTAAGTAACGCTTAAACTTTGTTGTCTATCTAAAGGTACTAGCTGTGGCTAGGAATCCCCTTGACGAAGAAGAGGACAAAATCGAAAAGACTGGCAGTTTAAAACGAGCATTCCACAAGACGTACTGGCCATGGATTATAATCATTGTCTTTGGCTTGATTGTCCAGTGCCTTCGAAGCGCTACTATGTCTGCGAGAAGAGAACATTTCATTGGTATGCGCTGTGTCTGGTCAGCATCTTCACTAAGCTAACAAACATATGACAGATGATACTGAGACCGTGGTGACACTGTTGCTAGTGGTCGAGATTTCCCTGAGATTCATCACTGACTGGCGGAACTTCCACAAGAGCCAGCGCAACTGGGTCGACCTCGGCATTGCCATAATCACGGCCATTATACAGCTTCCCTTAATCCACCAATCTAAGCGGGCCTATATGTGGCTGACTTTCTTTCAAATCGTCCGAATCTATCGGGTTGTACTAGCGGTCCCCCTCACTCGTGATCTGATTGTAAGATCCATGCTTCTTTCTACCTAGCAAGAAATGTCTGCTGACGACAGCTCTAGATGGTCGTCTTGGGCAATGTTACTGGTCTTTTAAACCTTATACTATTCGTGGGTGTGATCACATTCCTCGTAGCAATATTCGCAGTCCAGATATTTCGGGGTCAATTTCCTTACGCGGATACTGGCCAGACGGTCACCCACATACCATTTACAGACATCTACAACTCGTTTGTTGGGATGTATCAGGTTCTGTCAAGCGAGAACTGGACCGTTTTGATGTACAATGCAACTCAATTCACCACTGGAGTCAATACTGCGTGGATTGGAGCGGCGTTTTTCATGATCTGGTTCATTCTAGCCAACTTCATCGTTCTTAACATGTTTATTGCGGTTATCCAAGAGAATTTTGATGTCACGGAAGACGAGAAGCGCTTGCAACAGGTTAGGGCGTTTCTTCAGCAGAAAGAGCTTGGTGGCTCATCACATGGCAACCTGTCATTGTCAGCAATGTTCAGGCTAGGTCGGGATTCCAGGCGCCACAAAGACCCGCTTGATTATGGTCCTGCGTCTTTGGAAATGCTACTCAAGGATGCCGTAGTGAGGGACTTCCTTAACGAACAGCTGGATCCTATCGAAGACTTACCAGCGGACGGTACTACAATAAATGGTGGAAAGAAAAATCAAGGTCAGTCAGGCCTAATCCGGTCTCTATGGGCAAAAGTCCTAGATCTTGTAAAGAACAGAGAGCCGAACCCCTTCTACTCCCGGTTGCAATTTTCCAGAGCGCAAGAGGAGTTAGATCCACGGACGATGGCCCAAGAGGTGGTCTCAGCCACCGAGCAAAGAAAACGAGCACAACGCCAGTATTTGCAAAAACATCGAACATACAATGTATCCCTGTTCATTTTCAAGCCAGACAATGTCATTCGCAGGGCGTGCCAGCGCATCGTGGGCCCTGGTCGGGGCAGTCAACGAATCCAAGGCGTTGATCCCCTTAGACCACTATGGTACAGCTTCTCGTTCTTCATTTACGCATCCATCGTGGCCATGGTTGTGCTTGCTTGCCTTTCAACTCCACTGTATCAACGTCAGTACTTCAACGAACATGGCGGCTTTAGTGTCAAGAACTGGTTTGTCTGGTCCGACATGGCTTTCGCCGCTATTTTTACCCTCGAAGCCATTATTAAAGTCACCGCTGATGGTTTCTTCTGGACCCCCAATGCCTACTTTCGAGGGTCATGGGGCTTCATCGACGGCCTTGTCTTGATAACACTTTGGATTAACGTCGTGACATCTCTTTATAACGATGGTGCTGTGTCAAGAGCTGTGGGGGCTTTCAAGGCTCTTAGAGCATTGAGGCTTCTCAATATTAGCGACAGCGCAAGAGATACATTCCATTCAGTGGTCGTTGTTGGGGGGTGGAAGATTCTATCGGTAAGTCTACGCCCTCGGCGTGGCTATAACGGTGTGCTGATCGTCAATCAGGCGGCTTTTGTCTCTCTCAGTCTTTTGGTCCCCTTTGCTATTTATGGAGTGAACCTCTTCAACGGCCAGATGTTCGTTTGCAACGACCTATTTTCGGGAATTACTGAATTATCTGACTGTGTTGGCGAATGGAATTCCACGCCATCTGGATGGCAGGTTCTTGCTCCGAGGCAGGTCGCTAATCCGTATTACAAATTCGACGACTTCGCAAGCTCGCTCTTCATACTGTTTCAGATTGTGTCCCAAGAAGGCTGGATAGACGTGATGTGGAGTGCAATGGGCATAGGCGGTGTCGGGAAACAGTTTCAACCCTTCGCCTCTCAAGGAAACGCAATATTCTTCGTCATATTTAACCTCCTCGCGTCCGTCTTCGTGTTGACTCTTTTCGTTTCGGTCTTTATGCGAAATTACACAGAGCAAACGGGCGTTGCGTTCCTAACAGCCGACCAGCGTTCCTGGCTCGAGTTGCGGAAGTTACTGCGACAAATATCACCGTCTAAACGCCCTTCTAACAAGTCGGAGTCTGGATGGCGATCGTGGTGCTACAAGATCGCGATAAAAAAACATGGGAAATGGCAGAGATTCCTCACTATAGTTTTGTTTCTCCACTTGGTCATACTTTGCCTGGAAACCTATCCCGAGAGCCAAACATGGGATCAAATTAGGGGTAAGTCATAGGCGTTGTAGGCATGGCTGATTGGAAGCATCTGACTCTTGCAGACTATCTGTTCCTCGCCTTCACAGTGTTCTACATATGCAACATCGTAATCCGTGTGGTGGGTCTTTCATGGCAGAGGTTCAGAAAAAGCTCTTGGGATGTTTACTCGGTCGTTTCTGTTACCGGCACTGTCGTTACTACATTCCTCGCTCTCTCAAACTATAAAAACGAACTTTATGGCCAACTGCATAAGTTCTTCTTAGTTTCCATCGCTCTTCTGCTCATCCCGCGCAACAACCAGCTGGACCAGCTGTTCAAGACTGCCGCGGCTAGTCTGCCCTCTATCGGGAACGTACTGGCAACGTGGTTCGTGCTATTCCTGGTCTATGCCATTGCATTGACGCAGACATTCAGCCTGACAAGATTCGGTTCCATGGAGAACGGTAATCTCAATTTTCGAAACGTACCGAAAGCCCTCATATTGCTTTTCCGCACCAGTTGTGGTGAGGGCTGGAACCAAATCATGGAGGACTTTGCGGGCATGACGTACCCGAAATGCGTCGAGAGCCCCAAATTTTTTGACAGTGACTGTGGGAGCCCTAATTGGGCGCGAGCTTTGTTTATATCATGGAATATCATCAGCATGTACATATTCGTCAGCTTGTTTGTCTCGTTGATCTATGAGAGCTTTTCGTACGTCTATCAGAGGAGTAGCGGGCTTTCTGTGGTAAGTAGAGAAGAGATACGGAGGTTCAAGCAGGCATGGGCGACCTACGATCCTGAAGGCACAGGATACATCTCGAAGGAAGCATTTCCGAGGTTACTTGGGGTAAGTCGAACAATCCATACCTTCCATTCCACCACGTACTGAGCTTACGCAGGAACTCTCGGGCGTGTTCGAAATGCACATCTATGATGGTGAGCACTCGGTAAACAGGATACTTGAAGACTGCCGCGATAATACCAGAGGCACCGATTCGCCAGCCGGAGTCGTTCATGGCGTTGATCTAGCAAGGTTGAACGAACGAATACGCACTATCAACGTACCGGAAATTCGGAGGAGGAGGAAGCAACTCGAAACCTTTTGCACAGAGATCTTCATCTCGGCAAACGTCGACCGAGGCATCAACTTTACATCCTGTCTTATGATTCTTACCCACTACAACGTCATCTCGGACAGCAAAAGCTTACGACTCGAGGAGTTCCTGCGACGTCGGGCGAGGCTTCAGCTCGTCGAAGAAGAAACCCGCCGAAGGGTAGTCCGAGGCTTCTTTGATACCATGTACTGGTCCCGCTACTTTCGATCTCGGCTCGACCTCCGTCATTCTGCGCGCATGATGACGGTCCCACAGTTCGCAGTCCCCGAGATTTTCATCGACGATCAAGATGCTTTATCGCCACAAGACGACGGCACCTCTCCTGCCTCCCCTTCGAACATTTCGCCCAAAGGCAGCCCAAGAGGCCGGCCGCACATTGATACCGGAGGCATACGACGACGCACCGATTCAAGAGGAGGCTCGCCGTCGCCGTCAGATACTAGCATCCAAGCCAGCCCGCAATTGTCCCCCAGAACCGGAGTAACCCCGCAACTCTCGCCGCACAGGCCGTCGCCCTCTGTCGCTAGCGGCGGCACTGGCGCCTTTTCGTGGGCCTATGATGGGACGACGACTCCTGAGGAGAGACTTGAGGGAGGCAGAAGCAGAGCGGGCAGTTCTGTCGATAGGCAGAACGTGCTCGAGGTGTTTGACAACAGCGCCTGGGGGGAGAGTATCAGGAGGAGTTTCACGTTGAGGAGAAATGGGACCAGGAGAAGGGGTTCGAGGTCATGAGGGATTTAATGAAAGATGGTTACGACTACGAGGGTAAATTTGGGCATAGAGGCGGAGAAGGGGGCTGTTCTGTATGAGTATGGTTGTCATTGCATTGTTGGTTTTGGGGGAAGGATCTGTCACAGGCCGTGGCTAGAGGGAGGGCACAGCATCAGTTTGGAGTTATCATTCTGCTGTTGCATAGTGGGTTTGGGACTTGGGGCGTTGGTGAGGGAAGGTCTGGGGAGGCATGGGACATGGCACCAGCATTGCACGGAGCCTTTTTGTTTCCCGTCGGTCGGAATCCTATCTTCTATTAATGCTTTCTTGGGGGCAGCTGGGGGGATCTGTTGTTGGTAGATTACACGAGCCAAATGGCTAATCTCCATAGTAGTGCAAGGCGCATCGGAGGAAAGGGTGCGAGAGAAGAGTGAGATGTTGGTGTTGTTCATGCCGAGGTCAGGAGATGGGATCTTTTTCTACGAGTATCATACGTTTGATTATAAAGACAATCACGAACAATGCCCAAGCTCACATTCCCATAGCACACGCATGATTCGCAATAGAGAGTCCCTTAGGGTATTCCGCCCCTTTGACCTCTTCCAAGTGGAATATGTAACAACCGGCTTACCTAACCTCTCTCTGCCCGCAAACATTCCTGAAACACGCCACGTCGCAAACCCTCCACTCACCAACGTCTCAGCCCCGCTCACACTCACTCACTCACAACCCCCCATCCACACAAGGACAGCCAGCAGCACATGATCGACCCTACCTGGGGCCAGCAGGAGCGGAGATCTGTCTTGCTGGAGGGAGAGAGGGGGGTGGCGAAGGTTTGGGTATGAAGCAAGGAAGGGTGGGGCAATGAGGTAGATTATGGAAAGGAGGATCGATCTACTCCAGTGGTGGAAGGGGGGGGCCTTTCATTTACTTAAGACTGTGTGCGTTGGGGGGTGGGAAGGGGCGTGGTGGGGCGCATGATCATTGCTTGACGGATTGGGCATTAGGATTAATATGGTAAGGGAGGGGAGGGTATATAGGTTTGCCGGCTTTCTCTTTCTCAGCTCTTTGCGAACGTTCTTGGACAGGAAATAGTTACAGCGAGACGATTTCGTCTTCTCTTGACGTACCGAGTCGGTTTTTCGGTCGTTTAGCTACGCTTTTTGGTTTATGCTCCACCAGACCATTTTTGCGCCTTGATAGTTGTTTTCCGATAACGACGGTCTTTTTTTTCTATTAACCTCTACGAATTCGTTGCAATTGCTTCCTCCGGTGTTCTCCGCGACGTTTAAACCACTTGGACTTTCCGAAACCGCACCACCACCACCATCCCTCCCCCCACCAACCCACCACACAAACCATGCGCCCCTCTCCCACCTCACCCGGCTCCTGCTCCCCCGCCTCCATCCGCAGCAGCCTCCTCTCCCTCCGCCGCCGCATCACCTTCCCTCCTCCTCCTCCTCCTCCTCCTCCTCCTCCTCCAATGTCGATATCCCCACCTTTCAACTTCAGACACCAGAATAACCGGAGAGTCGATGCGGGGGACAGCGAGGACCGGGAAAGGGGAGTAACGATGACGAGCGTACTAGAACCGAGACCGAGGGGAGGGGAGTTTGTGGGGATCGGTGAGGTTTTGGCATGTTATTAGGGAGGTGGGCTGTTGTCAGGGTGATTGATGGAGGGTCTTTGGAGACGAGAAAGGGCGTTTTGCGTTACGGGTGACCTTTTCGGTGGTAGGGGGTTTTACGGCCACGGTCGGCCTAATGCGGGTTATAGATATCCAGGAGTTAGGAAATTGGATTTGGTTTGCCGGACTTCTGGGATGAATTTCTGTATCAAGAGCACCAGGGGGGGTGCAGCGAGTCTGTAATCCATGGTCGATAGCCGGGTTGACTGACAGTCTACATCAGACTTTCGGTAATGTAAAAACCGCGATGGATCAGCCTCATGTATCCCGATGCCCGGTTCTTCTTATCGCATACTCGAACCCGAGTTGACGGCTATGCTCTTCGGAGAAAAGCAAGCAGTCTACTAGTCGGTTGAGATGTCTCGACAAAGATTCCTTTGTCGTATCATGGACTTTATGCGTATTTACTGTAGTATAGGAAGCTGCTAAGTAGAAAGAAATTCTATTACTTGAGAATATTGCGGTTGATACGATGAAGAGACTGGTCATTCTTTCGCTGGATAGTCATTGATAGACTAATCACAAAGAAAATACTCATCATAAAAAAATTTTAAAATCAAAATCAAGAATAAATAATAAACGGCTTATAAAGTCTTTACAGCTCAAATCTCTCCAAAACCCCCCCCCAAAAAAGTGAAAAAAACCAAGCCCGCAACCATCACCCCTAACCAAAAAACCAAACCCTCACAAACAGGCTTTAAAAAAAACCAAAAATCCCTCCCACAATTCTGAAAACCCCCCAAACCAAACCACCACCCCTCCCGCAAACCCACGATCCCAAACATCAAACTCCGTCCCGCACCCGCACCCCACCCGCCCCTTCCCCACCCCCGCTGTCCGCATCCGTGATCCTGCCCCCTACATCCCCCTACGAACGTACTGCTTCCTAGCAGGGTTTTTTAGTTTTTTCATCGTGACACTCATCCATCCATCCCTTATATCGATATGTCGATGGGGGGTGTGATTGCGGAAAAATAAGCATGGACTCGGAGAGGTAAGTTTTTAAAAAGACGGTGTTGGAGCGTGAGGGGTTGATTGGAGGGGTTTTCGGAGGGGTTTTCGGGGGTTGGGATTTGGGATATGGGGTTGAGGGGGATGGGAAGTGT
>JAABUR0100001901.1_pt1 | contig 34731 bp, 39 predicted proteins | sample 5560091 | NCBI WGS metagenome assembly JAABUR01 (sample SAMN10711879, study PRJNA513375) | rock metagenome | isolation source: Antarctica rocks | place: Antarctica: Victoria Land, University Valley sud | reverse complement strand
GGCAGGAGACCGTCGCCTTTAGGCGATGGAGGAATGCCTTCCTGTCTGCCGAAGGCTCTCCTGCATCCTTTCGTGTTAGTGTTGACTTTCGTGTGCTGCTCAGGGTACAATACAGTATGCTTGTGAAAACCGTTCGGGTTAAACTGCGTACTAATGACGTTACTGCCTCCGCCCTTGCCGATACAATGGCAAAGTTCAACGCGGCCTGTAACGCGCTGTCTCAACGGGCGTGGGACACGGAGACCTTCCGCGCCTTTGACCTGCATAAGTTGGCGTACCATTCCACCCGCGCCGACTTCGGGCTTCCGTCTCAGTTGACGGTGAGAGCCATTGCCAAAGTCGCTGACAGTTATAAGACCGACCGTTCGCAGTGTCACACGTTCGGGCCTCGCGGGGCGGTCGTCTTTGACGCGCGGTGTTTCAAGATGAAGGGCCTTTCGTCCGCCGACCTCACCACCACGCAGGGCCGCCATTCCTACTCGCTGGCGCACGGCGGAAAGCAGCGCGAACAACTGGCGCAAGGCACGACGGGCGAAGCCGACCTTCTCTTTCTTGACGGCGCGTACTATCTCAGCATCGCCGTCAAGTTCCCCGACCCGCCAAAAGCCGACACAAGCGGCGGCGTTCTGGGCGTTGACCTGGGCATCGTGGAACTCGCTACAGACAGCGAGGGGCAATGCTATTCGGGGGCCGTCGTCAAGTCCGTGCGCTGCCGCGTCCGTGAACATCAGCGGCAGGTGCAAAAGAAGCGTTCCCGCTCGGCGTTCAAGCGTTTGCAGAAGATCAACCGCCGCGCCTCCCGATTTTCTAAAGATGTGAACCACTGTATTTCCAAGTCTCTTGTCTCTAAAGCATTCGTTTTGCAGAAGGCACTCGCGCTCGAAGACCTCACGGGTATTCGGGAACGAGCCTCCGGTTTCAACAAAACGATTTTCAACAAAACGATGCGCTGGCAGATGGGCAATTGGGCCTTTGCCGACCTCGCCGCCAAAATCGTTTACAAGGCGGCGGAAGTCGGTTTGCCTACCCTTTTCGTTGACCCGAAATACACGAGCCAAACTTGCCAGAAGTGCGGACACTGTGAACGTGGCAACCGAAAGAGCCAAGCCAGTTTCCAATGTCTTTCTTGTGGCTTCTGTGCCAACGCGGATTTGAACGCCGCGAAAAACATAGAGGCACGGGGGCGGTCGTCAAAGCCCCTAATGTTCCGCCCGCTTGCGGGTGAGGGACAAGCCCCCTGCCTTTAGGCGGGGGTATTTGACTAATGCTTTCATCTTTATCTGTAAACCAGTGGGCACGGTTTTCCAGGGTGGCCTGACGCGCCGACACCAGTTATCTACGATGTTGCTCGGCGCAGTGTTCCACAGAAATCAAGGCACGGATCGTTCGCCTTCAGGCAACGGGGGATTTGAAGATTTTCAATGCTTTCCTATCTGTGGAAGGCTCTCTGGAACTCTGGGGATTTCCACTGTGATTGAGTCTCCTCCATGCAAAAGGCAAGGCACTCTGGGGGCATGGCAGTATGCCCTGGGGGCATTACTGCGTATCAAACGGCTTAACCTTGGCGAAACGATCATGACGGAAACTTTGCTGCATCTCGGCATAATGGGCCTTCGTCACCAGGCCCCGAGTCCCTGGCCTCCGCACCCAGTGCGGGCAAGAGGGCAAGCCGCCGCCTTCAGGTGACGGTAGTTGACACAATGATACCGTAAAATCCACCGGGATGCAATCCGGGATGCAATGATGTGAGGGGACAACCCCGCGTTTGAAAGCACGAGATTCTTGGTCGACGCATTGCCTACCGGCTGACATTAGCGACCAAAGGCAGTGTCCCGCCGTACATCTTGCCGGGACATTCCTGACGGCGTTCAAGCCCCCATCGGCCTGGAAATCGCAAGGCCCACAGCAATACAGCCGCTTCTGCCTGAGAAATGCGGAAAAGACGCCGCGCCTGCTATGGTGGGGCGCCTTCTCGTTCAGTCGGGCGCACCAGTACGTCTGATGCGTTCATTGACTTCGTTGTTGACTTCGTTGATAGCGTCCCACACCTGTTCAACCGTCAAGCCGGTCATGCAGGGGTGATTGGGGAGGGGGCAGACACGGTGGCCGCACGCGGCGCAGGGAACGGGATGTCTCAAGACCAAATGCCCCTCCCCCAGCGGCTGCCACTGCCCCGGCGGGTTGCGCTCCCCGCTGATGACCACGCAGGGGACGCCGAAGGCGGCGGCCAAGTGCGTCGTTCCGGTATCCAGGCCCACCAGAAAACGACACTGACTGAGCAACGCCGCTGATCCCATCACGGAAAACTCGCCGGCGGCATTGATGCCCCGTCCCCACGCCGCCAGCAGGCGGTTCCCCATTTCCCGCTCCGCCGGTCCCCCGATGACCACCGGCAGGATTCCGTCCAGAGACGGCAGACGCCGGCCGATTTCCTCGAACCGATCCAGCGGCCAGAAATTCGCGGGCTGGTTCGCGCCGGGACAAATGGCGGCCAGTCGCTGCCCCGAACCACCTCGCTCCGCCAGCCACTGCCAAGCCTTTTCCTGATCCGAAACCGGGACGCGCAGGAGCGGAACAGCAAAGTCTGCGGCGCGATCCTTCGTGATGCCGTCCCTTTCGAGCCGTTCCACCCGCAGAACAGCCTCCTGCGGAATGGACGCGGGATGTCCGGCAGCGTCCCTGGCACGGAATATGCTGGGGGCGCAGGCATGGAAACCGAGCAAAGTACGGACGCCGCAAAGCCGAAAGAACAGGCGGTCTCGCGCCACCTGTTTCGAGGAGCGCTCGCCCGGCGCAAGGTAAGCGACGACGTCCGGCTTGATGCGGCGGAGCTTAGCCCAGACCTCCGCCTGCGTCTTCCAAGTGCCGCGCCCCCCATGCTGCTGAAAGGTGACCGCGTCGTCCACGAGGCCCGATCCGTCCAGAACCTGGTGTGGAGACGCACGCCCTTCAAGGGGCGCATTATGCAGCACCTGAACCCGAGAGTCCGGCCCGAAGTGACGCCGAATAGCGCGATACGCCGGCACGGAGACGAGGGTGTCTCCGAGCGATCCGATCTGGTAAACTAAAACCGACTTTGGCTTGCTCTGCTCGTTTATCGCTTGGATCCCGCTTTCAGGGACGGACGCGGCTTCGGGAAGATGGCCGGCATCGAGCGGGCCGGGCCCTAAGCGGCGTCCGCCTTGTGCTCATAATACTCGGAGATGTGCTGGTAAACATGGTCGGGGAAGTTCAGGTCCCGATAGACGTTGCCCTGGTCCGGGTCGTCCGGGTTGGGAATGATCGGGAACTCCTGCTCCTGCTGATACTGCAAGATCTTCTCGCGCTTGGGCGGGTTGTAATCTTTGGACTGCACCTGGAGGTAGAGCGAACGGGCCTGTTCCTCACTGAAGTCCTTGTCTTTGGCGAGCTCACTCACCACTTCGTCTTCGCTGAGAAAGTGGCGGGCCACCATCGTGAAGACGAGCCGGCCATAGTGACCGATGTCTTTTTTGTGGTCCAGCGCGTCCAGCAGATGCGCCATCATCGCGTTCTTTTTCAGATCTTCCACGGCCATTGGGATTGTTCTCCTGTCTCATTTGGGTTGACACCGAGATTGTTTCCAGACAGGCGCGAAATGAAACCGAGAATCAAACATTTGTTTGCAATTCCCGCGCGCGCCGCGCCCATTCGCTCTGCGGGTACTTTTCTAAAAAGCTGGACAGCCATTGTTTCGATTCCGAAGGGTCGCGCCCCAGCAGCAATTGTCCCAGCTTGAGCCGCGCCATCTCGTCCTCGGCCGCGTCCGGCGTTTCCTCCGCCAGCGCGCGCAGGAGGGTGACGGCCGTTTCCACATCCCCTGCCCCCTCCGCCGCCCCGGCCAGCCGCAGCCGCTCGCGCGGGGTCAGCGGCAGGGTCAGCCCCAGCGCCCGCGCTTCGCCGGCGCAGCGGGCGGCCTGGGTCGGCTCGTCCTTTTTGAGAAAGGCGCGCAGCGCGCCCAGCATCTCCAGCCTGGCCTCCAGCCTGGCCTCCAGCCGCGCTTCTTCGGTACTTTTGGCGTCCGCGCCGGCATGGGCAGCCAGCAGGCGGGCCAATTCGGCCCGCACCGGCGCATTGTCCGGGTCGCGGTCCAGAAACGCCCGGTACTTGCGGAGGGCGAGGTCCAGCGCCTCCCGGCCGCGCGCCGCTGCCGAGCGTGCGTCTTGCAGCAGGTAGTCCTGCCGCCCATCGCGCAAAAGCCCCGTGAGTTCCGCGGCGACCAGGCCGAACACGAACCCGCCGATGTGCGCCCAGTAGGCCGTGCCGCCCGGCTGTGGGTTGAACAGGAACAGGAACCCGCCGCCGACGTTCCACAGGAGCCACAGGCCCAGCCCCGACACGGCGGGGACTTCGAGCTGGCCCCAACTGGGGAAGAACAGGGCGGCGGGTATCCAGAACAGGCGGATGTTGGCCCGGTGAAAGCGCACGGCGAAGGGCGCGAGGATGGCGGAGATGGCCCCGGACGCGCCGACCAGCGGGGTGGAGACCTCCTGGCCGCGCAGCAGCACAACCGACATGTGAAGCAGACTGGCCGCGATGCCGCCGCCCAGGTAGAGCGCGAGGAACGCTTCCCGCCCCAGCGCCTCCTCGACGTGCGCGCCGAAAACCCACAGGAAGACCATGTTGCCGACCAAGTGCCACAGACTGGCGTGCAGGAACAGCCCCGTCAGCAGCGCGGCAAAGTGCGGGGCACTGGGCACAAGACCCCACCGCCCAAAGTCCTGCGGCCCCGTCAGCTTGTACGCGATGACGTTCAGCGCGATGAGCATGTAAGTGACCCAGGGCACACGCCGCCCGCGCCGGTCCGTGCCGAACGGCAGCGGCACAAGCAGCGTCAGCAGCAGCAGCCAGTAGGGGGACAGGAGGAGACCGTTCACGCCCGCACCGGAACCCGCCTGCCGGCCGCCGACGACTCGATGGCCGCGAACACCATCGCCAGGCTCTTGATGTTGTCGTGGCACTCGCCCATCGGCGTCGCCCCCGTTCGGAGCGCGTTCAGGAAGTCACGCAGCGACCCGGCGATGCCGCCGGGAACATTGGCCGGGACTTCGATGGCATAGGGTTCGGTTTCGCTGAAAAACGCGCCGGTTTTGGTCACCACATCCGCCGAAGGCGCCCCGGTTCCGTCCCAAATGGCCGTCCCCTTCGGCCCAACCGCGCGCCAGTCCGCCTCCCAGGAAGTGTTCTTGCCCTCGCTGCACCAGGAGCCACGATAAGTGTAGCGCAGCCCGCCCGTCATCTCGAACAACGCGGTCGCGCTGGCAGCGCCCTTGTACCAGCTCCAGGCGGGGTTGAACTCCTCGCAGTAGACCGAGACGGGATCGGCGCCGGACAGATACCGCGCCTGGTCCAGCGTGTGGATCGCCATGTCCAGCAGCAGGACGCTCGCCATCTCGTCCCGGAAGCCGCCGAAGTGCGCGCCGATGTAGAAGTCCGAGTTCAGGATGCCGAGCGCCCCGACCTGCTCCCCAATCACCGTCCGGTAGGCCTGGATGCGGGCATCGTAGCGGCGGCTTTGGCTGACCATGTAGAGCTTGCCGGCCTTTTCGGACGCCGCCACCATTTCGCGGGCGCGCTCCAGGCTGTCCGCCATCGGCTTCTCGCCCAGCACGGGCACCCCCGCCGCCAGGGCTTGCAACGTCACATCCTTGTGCGCCTCGGGAATGGTCACGTCCACGACGAAATCCGGCTTCACCTCGGCCAGCGCCTTACCCAGATCGTCCCCCGTGTGCAGCCCCGATAGCTGCAAGCCGTCCCCCGCCTCCGCCGCCGCGCCGGGCCGGATGTCCACCCAACCGGCGACTTCAACGTCCGGGTGCTCTTTGAGATTGTTCCCCCACGCGCGCCCCATGCCGCCCGCGCCGACGAGTAGTGCCTTGAATGTTGTCATAATGGCTGATTATACCGCACCAGGGCATTCTCCTGAACAACAGGGCCGGCGTCTTGAATTAACTCGTAGACCTGTCTGCCGACTTTGAAAAGATAACCCTGCTCGTGCATTTCGAGCGCACCCTTCAGAACCGGCATTCCAGGAACACGAGCCGCTTGCAGCTTCTTTCCAATGAGATATAGGATTTTGTTGGAGAGCTTGCGGCTGGCAGGCCAGTTGATCTCGTCTACAGGCCCCCACCTTGCTGCTCCCTTTTCGCTGAAGTGACCGAAGTTGGACTTCGTCATCGTGTTCTCAAAGATGCCGCCCAAATGGAGGTGCATCAACCCTCTGCCCTCAACGCAGAAGCGGTGTGTATACCCGTCTATCTTCCTGCTGAAATCAATGCGCTTGATCTCCGGCTCAGGCATGACAGAGGGTGACCAGACCGCAAGAAAATTGGCGAAGCCGTTCCCACACCTATCAAGACCGATAGGCAGAGCCGCTAATAGCTCCTCCGTGGAGCGGAAACGCCTTAGCTCCTGATCGTACTCGGAATAAGCTTCAAAGATTTGCACATCCGTATTGGTGAACAGATGATCGAATATCGCGGCAAAATCATCTCGGACCGCGAAAAAGTCTAAATTCGCCATCGCGCCGGTGCCTCTTTATGAAGAGCAGGCCATTTATGCCGCACACGAGATCATGGGGAGCTTAGGAGGCGACGGCGATTTGGCTGCCATCGCCGCTAAACTGCGGTTCGGGGAGAGGCATCCCGTCCATCAGCAGGCCCTCGACATGAAACTCGATGGCCTCCTGAATAAGCTGCTCTGTTTCCTCGCGGGTCACTCCCGCCGCCACACAGCCAGGCAGATCAGGCACATAAGCCGACCAGTTGTTCGGCCCCGGTTGTTCGGCCCCGGTTCCAGCACAGCAATGTAATTCTTCATGGCTTCCCCCACCCCGCCTGGGTATAAATGCTTTTCAGGATGTCATGCCGCCGTCTCCTGAAGCCCTATGTAGGGCTGAACTTGTGTGAGCCTTGCCGCCAGTGCGTGCCGCGCCTTGCGTAAATTGTAGTCCGTTTGCAGCCGTAGCCAGTAGCCGTCTGAGAGGCCAAAGAAGCGATCGAGGAGCAGCGACGTTTCGGCGCTGATGTCGCGCTGCCCACGGAGTATCTCCAAAATGCGCGTCTGCTGAACGCCAATCGCTCGCGACAACTTGTAGGCGCTCAGGCCCAGCGGCTCTAGGAAATCCTCGCGCAGCATTTCGCCGGGATGGGTCAGCTCGATCAGACTACCATCCTGAGTATTTGTCGCTTGAAGCACAGCAGTCATAGTGGCGCCTTCTAGTGATAGTCCGTGATTTCCACTTGTGCCGCATTGTTGTCCTCCTGCCAAACAAAACAAATGCGCCATTGGTCATTGATGCGGATGCTGTACTGTCCGGCGCGGTTTCCTTTGAGCAATTCCAGGCGATTACTCGGCGGGACGCACAAGTCGTTCAGCGTACTTGAAACATGACGCTGCTGAAGTTTTGCCAGCGCTCGCTTCAGAATCTCCGGTGGCAGTTCCGGCGGTTTTTGCTCCAGGAAGACCTTCTCGGTTGCTTTGTCAGCAAATCCGATGATCATAATCGTATTATACCGCAGCGTAATACTATTGGGAAGCAATCTTTTGCGCCGCCGGATACCGATAATGCCCCGCAATCGGCCACTGCGTCAGCACGTCCTGTTCTTCGCAGCGGCCCAGGTTATGGATGACGAGCGAGACGCCATGCGGGTCGCAGCGGTCCGAGACGAGGCCGGTATGGTCCCCGCCGCCGGGCATCCGCCAGCAGATGATGTCGCCGGGCTGCCACTGAGGCAGCGTTTGGGGGGAAACTACAGTCGTCAATGTCTGGCCGTGGCGCTGGAAGAAGCGGGCGAGGTTTGGGACGCGGCGATGGTCAATGTTCGGGTCGGGGCCGGGCAGGCCCCACTTGTGCGGGTACTGGCCCCAATGGGCGGCCATGTCCTCATGCACCAGCGATTGCAGGTCATAGCCGCCCGCGCGCAGGCTGCGGACGACGACATCGGTACACGCCCCCTGCCCCGCCGGTGGATCGCCGTTGGGGTAAGGCAGGACGCGATAGGAGGCGTCATAGGCGTCGCCGATCTGCGCCCTCGCCCCCGCGATGACCTTCGCCTGGAACGGCGTCAGCGAAACGGCGGGCGGCAGCGGCGGCGGGAGGACGGGCCGCCGCCACGACAGTGCCAGGAGGAGTAAGCCGGGACCCGCGAAGGCGCAGACGCCGAGGGCGAGCAGGATGTGTACGGCGCGGCGTGTCAAGGATCACGCTTTCCTTTGATGTCGTAGTCATAGTATGCTGCCATGATGCCTTTATACGCGGCCATCGCCCCAAGACATTCCCGTCGGGCTGCGCCTCCTCCCGACCGCTCGAAGTTGCGGTAGGTCGTTGTGCTGGGACTGCCGCCGCCTAGAACGAGATCACAGCCGAAACCGGGCGCGGCGGCCAGACGGCGGCTGATTAGGGCCGTCTGGACTCCGCGCCGCCGAAACACCGGCAGGACGCCGCCCGTCCCGAAGCAGCCCACGCCGTCCATAATCGGGAACGAGGCCATACCGACTGGCTCGCCGCTGATCTCGGCGATGTAGCGCGCCGCCCGGCCGTGCGTCTTCGGCCCATTGGAACAGCCGGTACTCCAGCGCCTGCTCGCCCCCGTGCGCGAATGCCAGACGGAGGATACCGCGTTGAAGCAGGCGTTCTATCGGTCAACGCACGCGATCAGCTCCGGCGTGAGATGCGGAATGGACAGACGCTCAATGTCCCTCTTGGTTCAGCCTTGCCAGAGCGGGGACGGGATTCACGGGGTTCAGGGCGCGGAACCGTCCGTTACGTCACATGTTCGGCTTACGCTGAGGGCAAAGGCAGATCAGGATAGAGGCAGCCACAACCACGAGGCAGACATAGGCCAGCCAGTCGCCGAAGCGCGTGAAAAAGGTTCCGCGTCCGTCTCCTAGCGCCACGTCTCCGACCAGCACATCGGGCCTGAAGAGGGGCGATTGGCCGATGAATCGCCCCTCGGCGTCCACAATCTGCGACAAGCCATTGGAGTCGGCGCGGACGAACGGCACGGCGTTTTCAACGGCGCGGAATGGCAGCATGGCCCCGTGCAGGCGGTCCAGCAGCTCCGCGCCGGTCCCCACGCCGACACACAGAACCCGCGCGTCGGTGGGCAGATCGGAGAGGACCAGGCGGACGAGCAGAGCGAGCGCGTCGCGCAGCGGGGCCAGCTTGGCGTACTGCGTGTCGTAGGAGGAGGCACGCTCCTGGTCAAAGACAACGGGCGTAGCTTGATTTTGCATGATGTATTCGTCCCTGCATTTCAGTGCCGTCCCTGCTTTGGGCCATCGGACGTCTGTGCCGTCTGACTTCCCGCGTTCATCGGCATCTTGAGGCCGAGCAGAGATTGGTGGGCGGAGACGCCGGCCAGAACTCCGGCGGCGGAGGCCAGTGTCGCGTTATACATGGGGCTTGCGGCGTCCCCGGCGGCGAACACGCCGGGGACGCTCGTCTCCTTCAGCATATCCGTTTTAAGGACTGGCCCGAAGGGGGCCTGCTCGATCTCGCAACCCAGCCGCTCCGCCAGAGGACTGGCGAAGGAGGCGCGTGTGCCGGTGAACAGCGCGCCGTAGGGGACGCGCCGCCCGTCCTGGAACTCCAGGGCCTCCAGCTCCCGCCCCTGGGGGATAAGACGCGCCAAAGGCGTCTCGTCCACCATGACGCCGCGCGCTGCCAGCATAGCCCGGTTTTCGGGTGTCAGCCAGTCCCCGCCCTGAGTCAGCAATGTCACATCGTCGCTCCAGTCGCGCACCAGCGCGGCCTGATGGGCCGACGCCGGGCCGACGCCGAAGACGGCAAACTTGCGGCCCGCGACCTCGTAGCCGTGGCAGTAGGGGCAATGCAGGACGCCCGTGCCCCAAAGCTCCTGCATCCCCGGCACGTCCGGCAGGTGGTCGCTCATGCCGGTCGCCAGCACGAGGCGCTTGGCGCGCACCTCACGCCCCTCCCCGAAAGCCACGGAAAAGGCCCCGTCTTCTTGGGTAGCATCGGCGGCCTCTGCCTGTTCAAATTCGACCGTCGGATAGGCCATGAGCTGCCGGCGGCCCGTTTCTATGATCTCTTGGGGCGAGCGGCCATCCTGACCCAAGAACCCGTGTGACGCGGGGGCGAAGCGGTTGCGGGGCTTGCCCGCGTCCAGCACCAGAATCTTGCGGCGGGCGCGCGCAAGCTGCATGGCGGCGGAAAGCCCCGCAAAGCTGCCGCCGATTACAATCGCATCATAGTCTGTTTGGGGCGCAGTTTTCGTCGGTTCCATTGTGTCACCTTCCTCAATGGCAGGACCATAATTGTTCCTACTCTGGTATAGTAACACTGTTGGTCACGCAAAGATTGCTGTTCTTTTTGTTAAGATTGATACCGTATGCAAATAAATGAGATTGAGCTTTATCATCTGCGCTGCGTTGCCGCGCTGGCCGAAGAACTGAACTTTGGTCGGGCCGCCGAGCGGCTGCACATGTCGCAGCCGCCTCTGACGCGCCTGGTGGCCGAGGTGGAAAAGGCGGTGGGGGCAAAGCTGTTCGCGCGGACGACGCGGCGGGTGTCGCTCACCCCAGTGGGGAAGGTCTTTGTCGCTGAGGCGCAGGCCGTGCTGGCGCGGGCGGAGGAAGCGCGTCGTGGCGGAGGCGGCCCAGCGGCAGGCGGGGCAGCTTCGGCTTGCCTACACGGCGCTGGCTTTGCAGACGGTGCTGCCGCGCCTCTTGGCCGCTTTCCGCGAGCAGGAACACGACGCGCGCATTGATCTGGCAGGGCTGCCGGGAGAAGCGCAGCAGGAAGCGCTTGCGGCAGGCCGCGTGGACATGGCTTTTGCCGATGAGCCGTTGCAGCGCGTCGGATATGAAAACCTGTTGCTGCATCGGGAGCCGCTTTCCCTCGTAGTCCCCGAAGCGCATCCGCTCGCCACGCGCGCCTCGATCCTCCTCCAAGAGATCGGTGGTGACCCCCTGATCCTGCACCCGCGGCACGAGTACCCGGCCTACTATGACAGGATCATGGCCGCTTGCGAGGCATCGGGGATTACCCCGAACATCCGCCAACGCGAGGCAGGACAGAACTGCATGGCGCTGGTGGTCGGCGGGGCGGGTCTGCTTCTGACGCCAACCAGTTTCCATCATTTTCAGGCCCCCGGTCTCCGGTGCATCGGGATCGAGACGCCCCTGCCTCTGTCTGCGGAAGTTTGGGCCGTCTGGCCCAGGGAGCACGCCTCAGCCCGCACGGGTGCTTTAGTCCGGGTTGTCCAGACTCAAACAGCCTCATTGGGGTAGAATGGCCTCATGCAGATCGCGCTCCCTGCCCCGCCGGACTTCTCGTTTGGGGAAACCCTCTCCGCCCACGGCTGGCGGCGCTTGCCGCCGTTCGCCTGGGACGAGCACGCGCGGACGCTGGAGCACATCGGGGAGCTAGACGACGGCCAAGTTGCCCGTCTCCGCCTGCGCGAGTCGGACGGAGGGGTCACGGTAGACGCAGACGGCAGCGGCGACGCAGCCGAAGCGACGCGCCGCGTCCGCCGGATGCTCCAGCTTGATCTGCCGCTCGATGCCTTCCACGCCTTCTGCCGCACCCGGCCCGAACTCGGCCACATCGCCGAGTGCCGCCGGGGGCGGATGCTGCGCTGCCCCACCCTCTTCGAAGACACCCTGAAGGTCATCGCCACGGTGAATACGACCTGGGCGCAGACCATCGCCATGACGACCCGGTTGGTGGAACACTTCGGCGCACCCATGTCCTCGGACCCGTCGCGACATGCCTTCCCCACCCCGGCGCGCATTGCCGCCGTGCCCTTTGACGAGTTCGCGTCTAAGGCTCGCATGGGCTACCGCAATGCCTACGTTCATGCGCTGGCGACCAGCATCGCCGAAGGCCGGTTGGACCTGGAAGGGTTGCAAACCGAAGACCGAGCGGCGGAGGAATTGCGCAAGCGCCTCCTGTCCCTGCCGGGCATCGGGCCTTACGGGGCGGCCTGCCTGATGCTGTACCTGGGCAGGCCGGAGCACGTCAATGCGGACTCGTGGGCGCGAATGCTGTTGTCCAAAGAATTGGGCCGCGCCGTCACCGATAAAGAAGTCCTCGCCTTCTTCTCGGAATATGGCGAATGGCGCGGGCTGGTCTATAATTTCTATGCTTGGCGGGAAGCGTGAGACGGCCCGGCGGCTTGCGTCGAAAAATGTCTAAAGGTGTCAAAGGTTTGCGCCGAAACCTATGTGGCAACTCCACGCTGATAAAAATCTCTCAATCAGCGGGCTTCTACGGTCTCTCAACCGATACATTGTTGCCCCAGTGCAATTGTCCAAAGGACTTATTATTGTCCAAAGGACTTATTTACGTGGCTACCGCCAGGGTTTTACAGAGAGTCGGATTAAGAATTTTTCAACGCTTGACTACTCCCCAACCACAGAAGACAAGGCAGGGGGCTGTCCACTTTAGGGGACAGGGGAATGCCTTCCTGCGGAGCAGGATTTTATCCTGTCTGCCGACAAGTGTGCCACGCACAAGGCTGTCCGAGGCCCTGCGTTTCTTGTTCCGTTTTCGTTTGACCGAACGGTCTTTCGGATATAATCTCTGTGGTTGTTCGTTAATTGTGAGCGTCCTCCGACAAGAACGGTCGGCCTGTCGTAGTGTCGGCTACAGTGACAGAGCCAAGCCAGATGATTCCTAACACGAACGCCATGCTTTTCTGGGCATGAGGGCGGTGACGCTCTGGTACACAGTGGAAGTTCAACTTTCCAAGATGCGGGTCGTATCCCCCAGGACTGACAGGCTGCCTCCCCGCAAGGGTAAGTTCCACTACTCGCGGAATTTATGTCAACCAGCCTCCCGTTGCGAGCACGGGTACGGCACAGAGCATGGTCTGTGCTGGAATGTCTCGGCCTCCTGCGCTACGGAGTGCAGGTCAACGCGCTAGGGACAAGCCGCCTCGTTTACGGGGCGGTCGTTGACAGGAATCCTGAGTTATATCGCGCAGCGCGATTACTGCGTATCAAAGGCCAGTCATAGTATACCTGAACGAGCAGGGGTACAAACGCCAAAGAGGGGAACTTCGGAAAGTTCCCGCGCTATCTTCAGGACTTTGTCCCATCTCCCTCATAAATGAGGGAGGCTTCCGCGCTTTTCGCTAAACGAGAACACGGCGGAGGCGCTGCGGCACTGTCCCCTGGGCCGTCGTGCCGCAAGCGCATCGGCTCTGAGAATTGACCGAAGAAGCGGTGTCGGAAAGGGAAGCCGAGCGATGAGCAAACAGCTCGATTGTATCAACGATGAAGTGGCCGCGTGGCTGCGCCGGCAGCATGTCTTCTTCGTCGCCACCGCGCCACTTTCGGAAGAGGGCCATGTGAACTGCTCGCCCAAAGGCGGCGACTGCTTCCGCGTCCTGGGGCCGATGCAGGTGGCCTACCTGGATTACACCGGCAGCGGGGCGGAAACCGTGGCGCATCTCCAGGAAAACGGGCGAATCGTCTTGATGTTCTGCGCGTTCGAGGGAAAGCCCAACATCGTGCGCCTGCATGGGCATGGGGAGGCGCTGACACCCGGCTCGGCGGAATACAAGGGACTCATTCCCAAATTCACGCCGAACCCCGGCATCCGCGCGCTGATTCGTGTCACGGTGTCGCGCGTGTCCACCTCCTGCGGATTCGCGGTGCCCTTCATGGACTTCCGAGAAGACCGCGATGCCCTGGACAAATGGGCGGCGGCGAAAGGGCCGGACGGCCTTGCCGAATACCGGCAGTCAAAGAACGCGCAAAGCGTGGACGGGCTTCCCGCGTTATGAAACTTGCCATCAACTACTCCCCACAGGCCGAAGCCCTCGTGGCAGAAGGGACGATTGGGATTGATCTGTTCAAGTGCCCGCCCGCGTGGGACCGGGCGGTGACGGAGTACGCGCCGGGTCTGCTCGCGAGGGCAAGCGCCGCGCGGCCCATCTACCTCCACTTCCCGCTCCATGCGGGCAACGGAAGCCTAGAGGCTGTGGATTGGGAACAGGTCGAGGAGGCGCTGGCGCAGACGGGGACGCCCTTCGTCAACGTGCATTTGCAGGCGCAGAGCAGCGACTTCCCCAGCGTTCCTGTTGATGCCGCCGCGCCCGCTGACGCGAGTCAGGTCGTGGACTCCCTAGTTCGGGATGTCGGCATCGCCGCCGCGCGCTTCGGCCCGGAGCGAGTGATCATGGAGAATGTCGCATTCCGGGGAGCGGACCGCAATCGCCTTTATCCCTGCGTTGACCCCGACGTCATCTCCGAGGTCGTCCGGCGGACGGGATGCGGGTTCCTCCTGGATACTGCCCACGCGCGCCTGACGGCTCTGTCGCTGGGGCTGGACGTGCAGGAGTATGTCGCGCGGATGCCGGTCGCGCATCTGCGGGAAATTCATGTCACCGGCGCGCAGTCCGACGGCCGGCGTTTCCGGGACAGCATGCCGATGGGCCGTGAAGACTGGAAACTGATTGAGTGGGTGATGGGGCAGGTTCACGATGGGCGCTGGGCGACGCCCTGGGCCGTCGCGCTGGAATACGGCGGCGTCGGCCCCAGCTTCGAGTGGCGCAGCGAGTCGGGCGTTATCGCCCAACAGGCGCCTCGGCTGCGGGAGTTGACGGCGGCGTGACACTTCGTACCGAGAGCGAGCGACTTCAGTCACTCGCTCTTTTTGTCTTAGCCTCAGTCACTTCGCCAGGGTCAGGGCGAGAATTTTCACATACTCGTTGTTCGGCAGGGTGACGCTCTGGACGATCTTGGCGAGGTCAAGGCGGAAGCCGTAGCTGTAGACGTAGAACGTGCGAGGGTCCTTCGCCCCGCTCGGCGTGAGGCGGTACGGCATGGGGACGGCGCGGCTTTCGCCGGGGAAGTGGTGGGGTTGGAACCAATCGCTGAAGTTCTGGACAAGAGTGTCCCTAGTGCCGTCCGTGTAGGTCACGGTGAAGGTCTGCGCCTTTTGGTCGCCCTCGACCGCCGTTCCCAGCAGCCACAGCGAGGCGTAGCGGCCGGATGCCAAGGGGACGACATTGCCGCGACAGGAGATGATGTCCGGCGCGTTGGCCGGGCCGAGTCTGAACTGGATGCCTTTCCAGGTCCGGGTCGCGCCGAGCAGCGCTGCCGAATAGCCGTTCCCCTCGCCGTCTACGCCGGTCGTCCCGGCGGCGACCGGCCCGTCGCCGTAGAGGCCCACCGTGTTGAAGGCCGAAGACAGGTCCACGGGCACACTGCTCCCCGGCGTGACGATGGGAAGAAGGCGGGGCCGGTCTGCCGCCGCGACGGGCGGCGTGAGGACGTGGGCCGGGTCCGTCTGATACGCGGCAAGGAACTCCGCCCAGAGCGTGTCTACATCCTTGCCGCAGTACTGCTTGAACAGACCGGTGTTGTAGGTCCCGAAGCGGACCGCGCGACTCAGTTTCGTCACCAGGGCGCTGTCGTAGTGCAGCTCACACCAGCCGAGGAACGCGGCGCTCGTCCGATAGGAGTCGTGGTAGGTGGACTTCTGGGGGTTGATGCGGTACTGGAAGTGCTCCGGCTCGAACTTGACCCAGCGGATGTAGTCGGCGATGCCTTCGACCAGCCAGACCGGATTGTAGGACGAATACGCCTGGATGACGTGAGCCGTCTCGTGGACCGTCAGGCCGGTGTCTTCCGGGTGTGCGCGGCACCAGGCGGTGTTGACCGTCATCACGCCGCCGCCGGTGGCGGCGACGCCGGTGACGCCCGGCCCCGTTCGGTAAACGACATTGACCATGTTGGGCGGGATGAACTTGTCCGAATAAAGCAGGGCGTCGGTGTCGGGCCAAAACTCCTCCATCTGCGTTTCGGCCCGCCGTGCCCAGACGGCCAAGTCGGGCGCTTGCGAGATGTCATGGAAACCCCGCCCCGGCCCCAGTGCGACGTGAGAGACCTTCGCGGGCGAATGGATCGTGATCTCGCGGATGAGAAGCGCGGGGATGCCCGCGCCGCGGTTCAGGCGAATCCGCAGGGCCGCGACCGGTGCGTTCGGGAGCGCCGTGTCGGCGACGCCCGCTTTGTCGAAGGAAGCGATCTGGTGGAAATGAACGCCGTCGGGAGAAGTTTCCACGAAGCCGGTGGTCAGGAGGTCCTGACCGTCGGTGTCGCCCGTCGCGATGTGAACGGACTGCACGGGTATCGGACGGGAAAGGAGAACGAGAAAATCGTCCCCATCGCCCATGCCGTAGGCGGACTGGAAGTAGGTGCCCCCGTCGGCGTCCATCGCCATTTCGGGGCGGTGGGCCGCCAACGAGGGCATGGTCGAGTAGAGAAGCGCCTCCACCGGCGCAGGCGCTGTCTTCGCGGGCATCTTTGCGGCAGCTCGGACGTTGCCAATTGAGGCGGCGGTCAGCAGCAGGCACGCTGCCGGCAGGACAGGCGCGAGGGCGCGACGCAATGATTTTTGGCTCATGGTGCCGCTATTATAGCACCCTTGTCAACCCAGGCGCTCAATACCCATGCTCGCCGGGCCGGATCTGAACCGTGCCCCGAAAAATGCGGTGGATAACGATGTGGTAGCCGATAACGAGAACCATGCCGCAGACGTTGGCGATGAAGGCGATCTCCAGGCTGTGCCGGGGGGCGGCGGAGTTGAAGACGCTCAGACCTTCTCCTGGACGGCCCAGGTCGGGCAGAAGCAGCGGATACAGGCTGGCGCCCGCCGAGGCCATCAGCGAGCCGAGCAGGATCGCCCCCGCGTAAACGGCCTTGCCGTCGTCGCCGCGCCGCTGGAAGAAGGGAACGGCCAGCAGCGAAAGCAGGGCGAGAAGCGGCAGGAGGGTCAGGAACGGGTAGCGGGCGAAGTTCACGCCGACCGGGCGGACGAAAAAGGAAGCGATGGTCGCCGCCACGACGAGCGCGGCGACGCCGTACCACAGGCGGCCCGCCCACAGCCGTGCCCGCGCCTGCTGGTCGCCGTCGGTCTTGGTCGCCAGGAAGTTCGCGCCGTGCATGGCGAGGAGAGCCACGCTCAGAAGGCCGATAAGAATCGCATACGGGTTCAAAGCGAGGAATAAAGACCCCTGGAAGTTGCCGGTGGCGTCCAGCGGCACGCCGCGCACGACATTCCCGACGGCGGCCCCGAACAGAACGGCCAGCAGGAAGCTGGAAGCGCAGAACAGGACGTCGAACAAGCCGCGCCACATCGGGTCCGCGATGTGGGAACGGAACTCGATGCCGACGCCGCGCCCGATCAGCAGCCACAGGACAAGGATCAGGACGAGGTAAAAGCCGCTGAAGGAGACCGCGTACAGGTGCGGAAACGCGGCCACCATCGAGCCGCCGGCAACGACCAGCCAGACCTCATAGCCGGCCCAAAACGGACCGATGGCGTTCAGGTTGGTCCGGCGCTCGGCGTCATTCTTTCCCAGCGCCAGATGCAGCATCCCGATCCCCAGATCAATGCCGTCGAGAACGGCGTACCCAATCAGGAGCCATCCGAGCAGGATAAACCAGGCTGTGTTCATGCCACCAGATCCTTTCGAGGCGTCTCATCCGCCGGGACGGGGTTGTCGTCCTCTTCCGGCCCCTGCGCGACGAAGCGCAGCACGAGAAACACGAAGAACAGGCCCAGGAGGATGTAAATGCCGACAAACCCGAGCAGGGTAAAGATCGCCTCCCCGCTGGAAACATTGGGCGAGACGCCCTGCGCGGTCCGCATCAGCCCGTAGATCACCCAGGGCTGACGCCCCGTGCAGGTCACGACCCAGCCGGCCTCATTGGCGATGTAGGGGAACGGGACGGAAAGCATCAGAATCCACAGGAACCAGCGCGCCTTTTCCAACGCCCCGCGCCAAAGCAGGAAGACTCCCACCGCCATCAGGGCGATGAAGCAGCCGCCCAGCGTGATCATGATATGGTAGGCGTAGTAAGTCAGCTCCATCGGCGGCCACAGGTCGCGCGGGATGTCGTTCAGGCCCTTGACCGAGGCGTGCGGGTCGCCGTAAGCCAGGTAGGAAAGCAGGTCGGGGACGTAGACCGGGTCGAGCAGTTCGCCCTTCTGCGTGTCCGGCATCCCGATGATCGCCAGCGGAGCGCCCTGCTCGGTGTGGAACTGGCCTTCCATCGCCGCCAGAGTCGTGGGCTGGTACTTGACAACGGCCTCGCCGTTCTTTGACCCCGTGGGAAAGACCTGGGTGAGCGAGAAGATCAGGCCGAAGACCAGGCTGGTCTGGAGGCAGATTCGCGCGAAGTCCTGGTGTCTGCGCGCCAGCAGGTAAAACGCGCCCAGGGCCGCCATGACCATCGCGCCGTGGACGAGCGCGCCGTTGACCGTGTGCAGGAATTCCCAGAACTCGAACGGGTTGCCCGCGAGGGCGGCGAAGCTGTCCAGGCGCAGGCGTCCGTCCGGCCCCTGGCTGTAGGCGACCGGGTGCTGCATCCAGGCATCCGTGGCCGTGATGAAGAAAGCGGAGATCGTCGAGCCGGCGGCGACCAGCACGGCGGAAAGCGTGTGAACAGCGGGGGAGACGCGATGCTCGCCGAACAGGAAGACGCCGAGGAAGGCCGATTCGAGAAAGAAGGCGACAACCCCTTCCAGCATGAGGCCCACGCCGATGACCCCGCCCGCGACGTCGGCAAAGTGCGCCCAGTTGGTGCCGAACTGGAACTCCATCGGGATGCCGGTGACGACGCCCGCGCCGAAGTTCAGCCCGAAGATGCGACCCCAGAACCGCGCGGCGCGCGCAAAGCGATCGTCCCCCGTCCGCAGGTGGCGCACCTTCAGGATGGCGATCAGCCAGCCCAGCCCGATGGTGACGGGCGGGAACAGGTAGTGGAACATGATCAGCGCGGCAAAATGTGCACGGTCGGCTATGACTGTCGCCTCCATAAAGCCTCCTATCCGCCACGGCGGGTCGGACAACGCGGTTTTAGGTCCGGGAGCGCATCCCAGTTGATGCCCCGCCGCTCGGCCATTTCGCGGCCTATCGCCTGGATCGTGGGGGCGTCCAGCACCTTCGCGGCCAGCGGGAAAATCTGCGTGTCTTCGATTCGTATGTGCTTCCGATACAGCGATTGCAGACTTTGGAGAACGTCCGCCATCCGGGCCGTCTCTTTGCGAGTCAGCCCGCCCTCCGCCAGCCATGTTCGCCCCAGATGCTCCACCTCGGCATGGCCTGCCTCAGCCCGGTCATGGTCGGCTTCGAGCGCCTCCACCGCGTCGAGGGCGTCCTGCGCCGCCCCATCGCCGCAGGCGCGCAGTTTGGGGAAGAGCGACTCTTCCTCGTCGCGCGTGTGCCGGGGAGACGCCTCACGGAAATAGCGCAGGGCGACTTCCAGAGCCTGTCGCTGCTCCGCAGTCAGCGCGGCGCGTCCGATGCTCAAGTGAACGCCGCCTCCCTCGTTTTCCTCGACCCGTTCTCGATCCTCAATCTGTGCGCTGTCCCGCGCCTGCTCTACGATCACGATCAGAGTGTACAGAAACTTTTCGATCCGCCGGTGACAATCACTGAGCAGCCCCAGCGGATCGGCGAAGCTGCTTTCCGGCTTGGCTCCAATGACAATTCCCATCTTTCTTCTCTTTCCCGATTTGCCCACATCTCTGCCGCGCGATAGACAGGTCAAGCCGCGTGACGCTGCTGTATCTGCGCCCAGGTATTCTGCACACGGACATAGACAGTGGCATGACCGTCCATGCCGGCCGGCAGGAAGTCCTCCGTATCCAGGCAGACCTGATGACAACTGTCCACCTGTTTGTAGACACCAGGCGGCACGCGCTCTCCAGCCAGGTAGAGATTCTGCACGCACTCGTCACACATCAACTCGTCACACGTCAACTCATCGCACGTCAACTCGTCACACGTCAATTGCTCCGACATTCCTCTCCTCCTTTCGAGACATCCCCAGCCAAAACCAAGTTCCCGGTTCGCCGCGCCGTCAGAAGCAGCAGAGGCGGCGGGCGGCTCATGCCTTCGGCCCGGCCGCGCGGACCAGGAGGACGAGCGTTTGGAACCGTTCCTCGGTTCGGTTCTGTACGCCAAAGACCGGCGCAACGCCGCCGTAATAGAGCGCGCCGGTCTTCAGAACGGTCTCCGTCCCGTCCTCGTGATTGACGATAGCTTCACCCTGCTGGGGGATCAAGGTGACTTCCCAGTCCGGGTGGGGATGGATCGGCACTTCCTGACCCGGCATCAGGTGCAGCAGCATCGCCTTGCCGCTCACGCCCTCATAGACGGGCTTGACAACGAACTTTTCCGCGCGATATTCTTCCAGCCCGCTCAGATTATGCTCCTGCATTGTCATTTCCTCTTGGCCCCCGACTTGTAAAAGTCCGCGTTGATCTGGATGAAATGCTTCCATTGGCCGGGAACCTCATCCTCCATGGAGATCGCGTCCACCGGACACTCCGGCTCGCACAGGCCGCAGTCAATGCACTCGTCCGGGTCAATGAACAACTGGTCATAGACGACGCCGTCTTTTTCCATCGCGCCTTCATGGATGCAGTCCACGGGGCAGACGGCGACGCAGGATTTATCTTTGACCCCGATGCAGGGTTCGGCGATGACGTAGGGCATGATTCGCGCTCCTTCCGAGAATGCGGCTCAGGATTATGCCGACTTTGGGCTATACTGCTTTGAGACGTATTGAACTGAGCCGAGCGGATTGTCAAGAAGATACCCGGCGGCGCATCACCCGCGCAATGACTTTTATCATAGGGCGGCCCCAGCCGAGAGTAATCATCATGGAACGTAAAGAAGCACTACGGCGCGTCCTTTTCCTGAAAACACTGCCGGAAGAGGCGGTCGCGGCGGTCGCCGCGTCGGGCGAAGAGCGGTCGCTGCGGAAGGGTGAGCTGCTGTTCGCCGAGAACGCCCCCTGCCTCGGGCTGATCGTCGTGCTCACGGGCGCGATCAAAGTCTACAAACTCGACAGCCGGGGCCGGGAACTGACACTCGGCTTGGAGGAACCGGGGGCAAGCGTGGCGGAACTGCCGCTCTTTGACGGCGGCAACTACCCCGCCAGTGCGGAGGCCGCCCTAGAAAAAACAACGGTCTTAGTCGTTGCGCGTGAGCGGTTTCAACGGCTGATGGTGATGCACCCGGAGATCGCGGTGCAGGCCCTGCGGGCGCTTGCCATCCGAATGCGGAGGCAGGTGCTGATGATCGAGTCCCAGACACTGCACACCGTCAGAGCGCGTTTGGCCGCGTACCTCCTGCATACCGCCAACGGGCGCATGACCTTCCCCCTTGAGGAAACCAACGAGGCCATCGGCAGCCAGATTGGTACGGTGCGGGACGTTGTTTCCAGAACGCTGGGCAGCTTGAAAGAGACGGGAGCAATCACGTTGCGTGGACGCTGGGTGGCAATCCAGGATGCCGAAAGCCTGCGCCGCATTGCTGAGATCGAAGATCGCTAGTAATGCCATCAACCCGAGAAGCCAGCCCGCAAACGCAGGATTAACGCAGGATTGCCGAAATCTCTCGCTAATCGCGCCCCTGCGGCTGGGCCGAGGTTTGGACCGCTTCGCGCGGCGCCGCGACCCCCGCGGCGGTAGACTCGGATTCAGGCGCGGCTTCGGGCGTAAAGAGCCGCGCCTCGCGCTGGTTCACGAGAAAGGAGAAGGCCCACCGGGTCAGCACCAGCAGCCGGTTGGCGAACCCGATGAGATAGAAGATGTGTACCCCCAGCCAGAGCAGCCAGGCAAACAGCCCCCAGAAGCCCGCCACCTTCAGGTTGGCGACCGCGAACGCCCGGCCCACGATCGCCAGATCGCCTTTGTCCCGGTAGCAGAACGGCCCCGGCGCCCGCAGACCCCGGACGCGGCGGCGGATCAGGGCGGCCACATAGCGGCCCTCCTGCATGGCCGGCTGGGCCACCCCAGGCATCGCCATCGGCTCTTTGCCTCTCCCGCCGAGGATGTTGCGCCAGGGCGCGACGACCGCCGCCGTATCGCCGATCACGAACACGTCCGGGTGGCCCGGCGCCGACAGGTCGGGGTTGACCTGCACCCGCCCGCTCCTGTCCACGCCGGCCCCCAGCCACTTGCCGGCAGAGGAGGCCGTCACGCCCGCCGCCCAGATGACGGTGCGGCAGGGAATCTTCTCCCCGTTCACCGTCACCCCGTCTGCCGACACGGACTCCACCTTCGCCCCCGTGCGTACCGTCACGCCGAGTTGTTCCAGACGACGACGCGCCCGCGCCGCCAGGTCTTCGGGAAAGGCCGCCAGGATGCGCGGCCCGGCCTCGAAGAGCAGGATGGCGGCGCGCTTGGGGTCTATGTGGCGGAAGTCGCCTGCCAGCGACTTCCGCGTTAGCTCCGCCATCGCGCCCGCCATTTCCACTCCCGTCGTGCCGCCGCCCACCAGTGCGAAGGTCATCCAGCCCGTGAGCAGTTCGGGGTCAGGCTGGGCCTCCGCGTCATCGGCCTGGGCATCCGCAGCCAGCCGTTCGGCGGTCTCGAACGCGCTGAATATCTTGCTCCGAATATGCGCGGCATCCTCAGCGGTGCTGAGGCTGGGCGCGATCCCCTGCCAGGCGTCATGGCCGAAATAGTTGTAATGGATACCGGTCGCCAGGATCAAAAAGTCGTAAGGCAGGCTTTTGCGGCCCATCAAGACGCGCCTGCGCCCGGTGTCCACGCCGGAGACCTCGCCCAGAAGCACGTCCACGTTCTTCTGACCATGCAGGATGGATCGGATGGGCGCGGAAATCTCCTCGGCGGTCAGCAGCCCCGTGGCGACCTGATAGAGCATCGGGCGGAACAGGTGATAGTTATGTCGGTCAATGATGGTCACGCGCACCGGGGAATGGGCCAGGGACTTCGCGGCCTCCAATCCGCCGAAGCCGCCCCCCACGATTACCACATGAGGGACGCCCGGCTTGGGAGACACTTGGGTTTCCGTTTGCATCGCTGGCTTCTTTCTGATCCGACAACTTCCTCGGACTAAAGGCGGCTTGGTCCCAGGCGATCTTCTGCCCGGCGCTGTTGCACTTGCCCCTCTGCGGACGAAGATGTCGACAGAGGACTTGCCGCAGGCTCGACTCGTACCAGAGTAATCAAGACTTGCAAGGGGCTGTCTCCGGTGTTCTTGATCCTGAACGTGTGGCCCGCCGGCTCGTAGTACAGCGTTTCCGGGGCGAGGGCCACCTCTTTGCTGTCGTCTACGATCATCACGCCTGTTCCTGTGCGCGGCGTCAGGACGACCTCGAACCGCTCATGCGGATGCGACGGCATCTCCTGGCCGGGGAGGAGAAACAGCAGGACCGCCTCGCTCTGCTCGCCCTTGTAGACGCCCTTGACGACGAATTGGTCGTCGCTGTACTGCTCCATCTCTTTCATGTTCTTGTGCATCGCTCGATACTCCTCTCACCGAAACAAGGCGGCATTCTCTTGGATGACGACTGCTTCGTTGTGTTCTTCATCCCTTGCGCCGTAAACCAGCGTGACGGCTCCCTTCTTCATCTGCTCTTTCAAAGCGGAAACCGGCTCGTGATTGCCTTTGAGTTCCTCCACATAGCGTGTCTTGAACTCTTCCCACTTGCCGGGGTCATGGCCGAACCATTTCCGAAGCTCCGTGCTGGGGGCGATCTCTTTGAGCCAGAGATCAACCCTCGCCTTCTCTTTTGTCAGGCCGCGCGGCCAGAGCCTGTCCACGAGGATGCGCGTACCATCATCTTTATCCGGCGGCTCATACACCCGTTTGATCCTGATTTTCATGCCTGCCCTCGCTCCCTCGCCGGGGCTTAGTAGCCCGTGAACTCCTCGGTGCGAATCTTGTCGTCCTTGACCCCCGCCTCATCGAGCGCCTTACGCATCGCGGCCACCATTGCCTTTGGCCCTGAGAGATAGAAGATCGGGAGGCTGAGATCGGGGAGCGACTTCAGGAGCATGGCCTTTGTGATGAACCCCGTTTCCCCGTCCCAGGCTTCGCCCGACTTTCCCATGTCCGTCATCGTGCCGACGAGGGTGAAGTTCGGGTTCTCCTTTTGCGCCTCCGTCAGATCGTCTAAAAACGCCGAGTCCTCGGGCCTGCGATTTGAGTCGAAGAGGAATATCTTGTGGGGAAGCTTGTCGTGAGTGGCCTGGAGGACAATGCTCCTGACGGGGGTGACGCCGATGCCCCCCGAGAGGAAGACGGCGGGGATGCTTGCGTCGTCGTGGAGCGTGAACGAGCCGTAGGGCGCGTCCAGCGAGAGTTCCGACCCGATCTCCATCGTCTTCAAGACCCGCTTGAACGCGGTGTCCCGCATCCGCGTCGCCACCATGAGATCGCCCTCGTAGGGGGCGCTTGGGAGCGAGAACCCCCGCGTGTTCCCCTCCGCGTCGGTCTCGGAAGGATTGACGAGTGTGAAATCGCCAAATTGTCCTGCCTTGTATGTGAACCCGTCAGGCTTCTCGAGATGGAACGCCATCGTCCCGGAGGCGATTTCCTGACGGCCCTTCAGCTTGACTTTACAAATTGCCATGATGCTTGTCTCCCCTTTAATTCTTGACGCGCGGCGCTCAGATGTCCGCGATGAGGTCAAAATACTCCTCGTCCTCTTTGACGCCGCCGTAGCCTTCGCCGACTTCCTTCTCGCTGGCGACGAATTCAATGGCCGTGATCCACTTGACCATCTTGTAGCCGAGCTGGTTTTCCACTCGCAGCCGGAGCGGAGCGCCATAGGCGGCGCCCAGCGGCTCGTAGTTCATCTCGTAGGCGAGGATGCTCTGCGGGTGCCGCAGGTTTTCCAGCGTGTGCGTGTCGTAATACTGTTTGCCCGAATGGCTCTCGCCGAACGAGTAGAACGCGGCTACCTTTGCCGCCGGCTGGGGCCGGACGAGTTCCATCAGCGCGGTCATCGGCAGGCCGCCCCACTCGGCGATCCCCGACCAGCCCTGGATGCAGTGGTGCATGGTGGTCTGTTCCTGCCTGCCCAGTGCCTTAATCTCATCCAGCGACAGCTCCACGGGATTCTCTACCAGCCCATGCACTCGCAGCCGGTAGTCTTTGTAGCCGTTCGCGCCCAGGCCTAGCCACTCCTTGGAGGTCGGCAGCGCACCGTTGGGCCAGAAGCGCGGGGAGATGTCGGCACGCGCGTACTCCGCCCTCGGCTCCAGCGGGTTCAGCCCCCGCACCAGGAGCGCGTTGACCGTCCGCCGAGCGGCCAACTGCACGGCGCGAGGGCGGTTCCAGGAGAGCCAGTACGCGGCGAAACACGCGGCGAGGACGGCGGCGATCCCGATCACGCCCAAAATCAGGCCGCGCGGGTCGTCGCCGTCCCGGCCCAGGACGATGTGGTTCATGTTCTGGTTGTGGCCGGTGGCGAAGACCAGCCCCACATGGATGACGATGAAGACGACGTACCCCGCCAGCAGCAGGAAGTGGAGCGAACGGGCGCCCTGCCGCCCGCCGAACAGCTTGGGATACCACGGGAAGCGATTGTCAAGGGCCGGGGACATGGCGATGCCGGTCAGCAGGGACAGCGGGGCGAGGACGAACACGACGCCGAAGTAGGCGATCTGCTGCAAGGCGTTGTAGCGGAAGAATCCGTCCGGCTCCGGCGGCAGGTGGGCCGTGGCGTAGTAAACAAAAGTGGCCCACGCCTCGGGGAAGATGTGCCAGGAGGTCGGCGCGAGACGCGCCCAGTGGCCGGAGACGAACAGCAGGACGACATAGACAACGCCGGTGACGATCCAGAGGAGGTCCGTCATAAAGTGCCAGTGCCGCGCCATGCCGATGGTGTGCCGGTAGCCGGGCAGGCCCAGCCAGGGCGACAGGTAACGCTGGTCGTCGTTGGCCGTGTAGAGCCGGTCCGTGGGGACCTGCGTCGGTGTGAAGCGAATCCATTCGGTGCCCGGCGTGCAGTGGACGTTGCCGTAGAGCCGGGGGTGGTCCCAGAGTATGGAAAGGCCGCTGCGGATGATCAGCATCATCAGCAAGAAGTTGGCGTAGTGGGCAAGGCGCAGCCAGGCCGGGAAGCCCGGCTTGACCGACGAATCGTGCAGTTCGGCCAGCGTGAAGACGTGGACATAGGGCAGGCCGAACCGCAGGTACTGGCCCCAGGCGAGGGCGCAGGGGACGAGCGCGAGCAGGCAGACCAGGAGGAACAGCCGAGGGCGGACCCAGACCGCCTGGCGGCGATCCTGCGGATAGCGGACCGCATCCCCACGCGGGCCTTTGTTTTTCGGGCTTTCGGACGCCTTCGCGGCGGGCGGCGTCACAGGGATAGACATAGGAGAGACTCCCTTTTTAGGCAAGCCGCGCCCCGCTGCGCCTCCGTCGGAGAAACAGAGGCGGCGCATCACGTTTGTGTCTTCGCATCATACCCAGAAATAGTAAGCTCCGTGTCAGCCCGTCCGGCGCCTGGCGCGGTTCAGAAACCCGCCGACGGGCTATACTTGGGGAAAGCAGAGCGGAGAGACTATACCAGGAAGGGCGCGTCGTGTGCAACGACTTTTGTCATAGTTCAGCAGGAAAGAAGTGACCTTTTGGAGCCAAAACAGGCATTGCAGGGCGTCTCGTTTTTGCGGGACCTGCCGGACGAGGTACTCGCAGTGGTCGTGGCGGCGGGGAAGGAGCGGGCACTGCAAAAGGGGGAGCTTCTGTTCGCCGAGAACTCTCCCTCCCTAGGCCTAATCGTCGTGCTGGACGGCACGATCCACATCTACAAATCTGACGCGCGGGGCCGCGAGATGACGCTGGGGCGCGAATCGGCGGGCGGCAGCGTTGCCGAGCTGCCGCTGTTTGATGGGGGGGCCTACCCGGCGAGCGCGGAGGCCGCCGGGGCCGCGCGAGTCTTGCTCGTGCCGCGCGAGCGGTTCCTTCAGATCATGGCCGCCCACCCCCGGATCGCCGAGGCCGCCCTGCGGGCGCTGGCGAGCCGGATGCGCCTACTCGTGCAGCGAGTGGAGGCGCAGACCCTGCACCCGGTCCGCGCGCGCCTGGCCGCGTACCTGCTGCGCGCGGCGGCGGGGCAAACGTCATTTTTGCTGACGGATACGAATGGGGCGATCAGCAGTCAAGTGGGGACGGTGCGGGACGTGGTTTCGCGCACCCTGCGCCGTCTGGAAGAAGACGGCTTGATTGCGTTGGATGGGCGACGTGTGACCGTGCAAGATGCGGCGCGGCTGCGGCGGCTGGCGGAGGATAGGCAGGAAGGGCCCTAGCGGGGCGCGTTTCCCCAAATCCGGCTTCGGGTACAGAGGCATGGGGCTTCGGCCCTTCACCGAAGGGGGAGAATGACCATGCAAAACAGTCCACTGCCGGATGAGCAAGCTGAGGATGAGCAGGTAGATGACACAGGCGCGGGCGAGTCCACGGAGGCCGACGCGAACGCGGCTTCCAGTCAGGCCGACGCGACGGGAGACATGACGCCGGGCCAGACACCGGAGGGACAGTCCACCGGCGCGGGCCAGTCCACGATGGCGGATGCCGATGCCGTTGCCAGCCCGTCATAGCGCAGACGAAAAGGGCGAACCTCGTGTTCGCCCTCCTCAATTACCTTTCGTCACCACGGCGTCCGCGTGATAAATCTGCGCCAGCGCGCCCTTCGCGTTTTTCTTCGGGCCGAGGTCGCCGGTCCAGGACACGAAGTAGGACGGGCGGACACCGTAGCGGCGCATTTTCGGGATGTCCGGCACGCCGCCGAACTCCGTCAGGGCCAGCAGCTTCCGCCCGCCGTAGTTCTTTTCCAGGGTTTCCCAGGTGCTGCTCAACGGGTCGGTGATGTCGGACGGGTACGCATCCACGCCGATTACGTCCACATAAGCGTCACCAGGATACCAGTCCGGGCTGCCGCCAGAGCTGTCCACCCAGATCAAGTTGTGCAGACCGTGGACGTTCGTAAAACGATCGTGCATCAGCCGCCAGAACTGCTTGAACGGCTGCGGCCCCTTCGCGCCCCACCAGAACCAGCCCCCTTCGGCCTCGTGCAGCGGGCGCCACAGAACAGTGACATGGGCGTCCGCAAGCCTTTGAAGCTGCGCGGCAATGGCGTCCATGTCGCGCAGGAGCAGGGCGTAGTCGGGCGAGTGAGGATCGGCCAGCGCCTTCTGGACATCGAACGTCGTCGCGTTGGTGTAGAAGCCCTTATACCAGCGGGCATCGGTCGTCTTGCCCTGGGCATCCGTCAGGGTCGTGTCGAGCAGGCCCGCCGGAGCGTTCCAGTGCCACGAGGCCGTGATGATCTGGCCGCCTTTGGCACGCGCCAGCATCTGCTCCGTCGCGTCCGACTTCGCGCCGTGGGCGACTCGCGATGGCGAGTAGTCTATGAAGTCCCCGCCATAAATCGCCGGCGTCCTGCCGGTGACTTCGTGGATGTAGTCGTTGTCGGCCTTGTCATACTGCCCCGAAAGCGTCTTCGCCCCATAGAGGCCGACCAGACGGCGCATCAGCGCGCGCGTCCCCGCCGAAGCGTGCGGGTCCGACAGCTTGACGGGCGGCTTAACTACAGGCGGAGGCGGGGGCGCGGGGGTAAGGTCCACGCTGTTGATGTCGTAGTACCCCCACCCGCGCTCAATCGCCAGCGTGTTCCGTCCCGCCGCCAGCTCCACCTTGCCCGCCGCCTGCGCCGCGAACCCGTTCCCCGTCCCCGGCAGCATCCCGGAGAACCGAGACCCGTTGACGACCAGATCATAGCCCTTGCCGCCCGATGGCGCGCTGTACCGAATGCTGACGTTGTAAATCCCCGGCACGGCGTTGGGAATGGTGAAGACGATCTTAGCCCCCAGCGGCGCAAAGTCCCCGGCATATCCCTTGCCCGTGTAGCCGGGAATGACCGTGCCGAGCGTGACGCCGACAAGCTGCGCGTCCGCCGCCTCCAAATGGATCGGCTTCGGCTGCGCGGCTCGTGCCGTTGTTGAGTTGAATGTCACGGCTAAGACCAGGGCTACAATCCAAATTCGCATCTGCTTCTTTCTGCGTCGCTGCTTCATCGCGCCGGAGGAGGCGGCCAAATGCTCCCACTGGCCGCCTAACCTGGCCGCCTAACGCGGAGTGCAGAAGGGCGCGGGGCATTCGCAATATTCCAAGCCCGTCAAGGCCCCGTCAGAAGCTCACGGACGGAGTGACCCATCAGCCGCCGCTGCCTGTCGAATCTGAAAACTACTTGGATGTCTGAAGAGACAAGGAAGGTGCGGTGGGTATCGCGGATGATTGAGACAATCTCTCCTTCTGCACCATCAGCATGGTGTGGGCCGTACTCGCTGTGTTCAATTCCCCGCGCGTCCAGCCAGGCTTTGACTTGGCTGACGCTCACGCCCAGCGGCAGTTCGCGGCGGACAAGAGCGGCGGCCTGCCCCTCCGTCATCGGGTGGCGGGGAGTGCCGACAAATAGAGCGTAGGCAACCAGAATCACGCTAAACAAGGCGACCACGACCAGCCCAACGGCCAGGCAGTATTTGCGTAATATGGGTTCCGGCTCCTTCCGACACGCTTTCATGGTCAACGTTCGTTCCTTTGCCGCTGATTAGTCGGCGCATGGCTTGATTCCTGCCGGGCGGGCGCCACGCGCTCACAGGTCGGGGATTTGCCAGTCTATTTCGGGCTTGCCCCACCCGCGCAGGGCGGACAGAGGCGAGGGGTAGGCGGGTTGGACGCCCCAACAGGGCAATCGCATATAGCCCCCGGCACTGGAAGTGCCGGGCTACCCAAAGTGGAAGTGCCTCCGGCACTCAGGAACGGATAAGAGGAACAGCCCCGTAGGGGCGCGATTTATCGCGCCCTTCTCGCCATCGCGCCCTTCTCGCCATCGCGCCCTTCTCGCCATCGCGCCCTCTCCTCAGTCGCGGAGCGACTTTCACGGGGGTAGACCGGCACTTCCAGTGCCGGGGGCTATATGCGATTGCCCTAGACGCCTCAAGCAGTTTCACGCGCCGGAGTTTTCCTCACGCAGTAAGGCCCGGAACCCCGCCTGCACGAAATGCCTGTCAAAAGTGAGCGCATCGGAAACACCGGCGTCGCCCATCACGATAAACGAGATGCAGTCAATCAAGCCCCACTCTTTGTCTTGGTGTGACTGGTAAAGGGCAAAAGCGCGGTCAAACAGTTCCGGGGTGAGGCGAACGACCTGCACGTCCTGAGACGACAGAAACTCTTGGATGACTTCGACCGCTTCCGCTTTGTAGCCGCGCGCCAGGGCATTGCCGATTTCCAGCAGCACACCCTCGGTCGTCAAGAGAGGCTGGCCTTCGTAGAGGTCAGCCGTCTCCGTCGCCTGTTCATGGTAGCGGTCACGCTGGTTGATTATGGCGACCACAAAGAGCGTGTCAATGAACGTCTGAGGTATCGCCAATCCGCTTCTCCCCGCTCATGTAGGCGTCCAAGTTGGCCGCAAAATCTTCCGGCGCTTCGATCTTGATCTGCTTCAGTTTGGAGAGCAGGCCCGGCGTTCGTGGTGTAGGCGGCTGGCTTCCCTTCTGAGCCATTTGCTCAATGATTATCAAGAGTAGGCTCATCTCCTTCTCGTCCAAGCTGCTCAGTTGCGCTTCAACACGCTCTTTGGTGGTCATTCTTTGCTCCTTTGCCGCTGATTAGGCGACGCACGGCTTGATTCCTGCCGTGTCAGAGGTTGGGGATCTGCCAGTCTATTTCGGGCTTGCCCCAGCCGCGCAGGGCGGCGTTGATCTGGGAGAAGGGCTTGCTGCCGAAGAAGCCGTTGCGGGCCGACAGTGGTGAGGGGTGCGCGGACTGGACAATGGTGTGGCGCGTCGTGTCAATCAGGGGCAGCTTCTTTTGGGCGTAGCCGCCCCACAGGACGAACACGACAGGGTCGGGGCGGGCGGAAACGTGGCGGAGGACGCTGTCGGTGAAGGTCTCCCAGCCGTGGCCCTTGTGGGAATTCGGCGTGTGGGCGCGGACGGTCAGGACGGCGTTGAGCATCAGGACGCCCTGCGCGGCCCACGGCGTTAGAAACCCGTTGTTCGGGACACGGCAGCCCAGGTCGTCGCGCAGTTCCTTGTAGATGTTGACCAGCGAGGGCGGCGTCTCGACGCCGGGGCGGACGGAGAAGCACAGGCCGTGCGCCTGGCCCGGCCCGTGGTAGGGGTCCTGGCCGAGCAGGAACACGCGGATGTCGTCGAACGGCGCCAGTTGAAAGGCGGAATAAACGTCCTCGGCGGGCGGATAAACGGCATGGCGGGCGCGCTCGTCGGCGACGAACGCTTGCAGCTTGGGCCAGTAGGGCTTGTCGAATTCACCGTCCAGCGCGGCCAGCCAGGAGGCGGGCAGCGGCGGGGACGAGGCGGAGGCGAGGGCGTCGAACAAAGAGGATTGTGACATGCTTTAGTGTACCCCAGAATGGGAGAGGAGGTAGCTCATCCCTCCGCCGCGAACTCGACGCCGGGCGCTTCCTTGCCGAGCGCCGTGATGCCGGCGACGGCCAGCAGGACCACAACGATGACGGAGGCCAGGGCGAGGCTGTAGTTGTTGCCGTGCGACTCGGCGATGCGCGATTGCAGGGTCGTGTTGTAGGAGGCGATGAGGTTGCCGGTCTGGTAGGCCAGGCCCGTGAACGTGCCGCGCAGGGCGTTCGGCGTCAGCTCCGACAGGTGCGCGGGGATAACGCCCCACGCCCCCTGCACGAAGAACTGCATCGCGAACGCGCCCAGGGCGAGCATCCCCGCCGTGTGCGAGTAGGCCCACAGGGGGATGATGGGCAGGGCCAGCAGGGCGGCGATGATGATCGCCCGCCGCCGCCCGATGCGCTGGGAGAGTGCGCCGAAAAAGATTCCGCCGAAGATCGCGCCGATGTTGTAGATGATGGCGATGCCGCTCACCGTATCCGGGTTGAAATGGCGCTGGACGCGCAAAAATGTCGGGTAATTGTCCTGCGTGCCGTGCGACATGAAGTTGAACGCCGCCATCAGGATTGCCATGTAGCAGAACAGCCCCAGGTTCTGCCGAACGGCCTCGCCCAAGTTCTGATTGGCCCGCTTCTGCTGATTCTGCACCCAGACCGGCGACTCCTGAACGCCGAACCGGATGAACAGCGACAGCAGGGCGGGCAGGACGCCGATGAAGAACATCCAGCGCCAGCCCAAGACGGGAAAGACGTAGCGGAAGACCAGGGCCGCCAGCAGGTAGCCGACGGGGTAGCCCTGCTGCAAGATGCCCGACAGCAGCCCGCGCGTCTTTGCCGGCACGGTCTCCATCGCCAGCGAGGCCCCCAGCCCCCATTCGCCGCCCATCGCAATGCCGAAGATCGCGCGCAGGACCAGAAACGCGGTCAGGGTCGGCGCAAAGCCCGACAGCAGCTCCATCAGCGAGTAGAAGACGACATCAATCAGCAGCGGGATGCGCCGCCCGTATCGGTCGCCCAGCCAACCAAAGAGGAACGCGCCGACGGGACGGAACGCCAGGGTCAGGAAGATAGCATAAGTCACGGCGGTCTTGGCGACATGGAACTCTTTGGCGACCTCGGGGATCACGAACACCAAGATAAAGAAATCAAAGGCGTCCAGGGTCCAGCCGAGATACGCCGCCAGGAACGCATTCCTCTGCACGGGCGTCAGCGCCCGCAACTGTGCCAGAATCCCCATTGTCATGTTCCCTCGCTTTCGGTTCCCGGACGATGTACCACGCCGCCGGGTATAATTCCTGCATGGGCATTGCCGCAGATCGTAGTGTGATTGTGTGCCTCGGCTTTTTCGCCTGGACCTTCCTGGCCCTGGCTATTGGCTTCTGCGGCCAACAAAGCCGAAGCAGGCAGGACAAGCACTCACCAGGAGAACTTGCCTTCTGCACCCCGCTGGGCCTTCGCGTTTCCGTGATTATGATCGCTATTGTGCTGATTACGGGATACCCGCTGGTAATGTACGCGGGCGGCATCTTTGACGCGGGGAACCAGCGGCAGGCAATGATCCCCGAATACTGGCCCCTCTATTGTTTTGCTGCGTTTCTTGGAGTCGCTATAGGCGGGACGATCCTATATTATTCAGGCCCGAACGACTTCGTCATAGACCTAGACCGGCGCACCTACCGTCACATCTACGGCTGGTCGTTCAATCAGCAAGTGAAGACGGGGAGTTTGGATGATGACTTAGTGGGCGTTTACGTCCGGTGCGCCTCCATGAACAGCCGCTATGAAATCGGCCTCGTTTGGAAACGGGAGCGGAAATGGAAGCTGCTGGGCGCGTTCAACCGCTCAGGCCGCGCCGACCGTTTTGCAGAGGAAACGGCGACGGTGCTGGGGCTGCCTCTGGTCGCGCCGCCGCCTTACTTGAAGTCTTCCACAGACACCCGCAACGGCCTCGGGTGAAACAGACCAGCAGACCCGGCATTGTGCTACAATAAGGACATGGACCTTTTTGACGACGGCGCCCCGCCCGCGCAGACGACCGCGCCCAATACCCCGCTGGCGGCCCGGATGCGGCCCACGACGCTGGAGGAGTTCGTCGGCCAGGCGCGTATCCTGGGACCCGACAGCCTGCTGCGGCGGGCTATCGAGGATGACGCGCTCACCTCGACCATCTTCTTCGGGCCGCCCGGCGTCGGCAAGAGCACGCTGGCCGGCATCGTCGCCCAGCGGACCGCGTCGCACTTCGAGCCTTTCAGCGCCGTCACTCAGGGCATCCCCGACCTCCGCAAAGTCATCGAGGCGGCAGCGACGCGGCGGCGGCTGTACGGCAAGAAGACCGTGCTGTTCATTGACGAGATCCACCGCTTCAACAAGGCCCAGCAGGACGCCCTGCTGCCCCATGTCGAGAACGGGACGGTCGTTCTCATCGGGGCGACGACCGAAAACCCCTATTTCGAGGTCAACGCTCCCCTGCTCTCCCGCGCCCGCGTCTTTTCCTTCGAGTCGCTTTCCGAGGAGCCGCTTGGGGCGCTTCTTGACCGGGCTGTTTCCGACCCCGAACGCGGCCTGGGGCAGTTGAATGTCGTGCTGGAACCGGACGCCCGCGCGCACCTGATTGATAAAGCCAACGGGGACGCCCGGACGGCCCTGAACGCGCTGGAACTGGCCGCGACGACGACCCGGCCCGAGTCGCGCAAGGCCGACGCCCCTCGGCGCGTCACGCGCGAGATCGCCGAAGAAGCCTTGCAGCGGCGCGCGCTGACGTATGACAAAACGGGCGATACGCACTATGATACCATTTCGGCCTTCATTAAGTCCATTCGCGGCAGCGACCCGGACGCGGGGCTGTATTATCTGGCGCGGATGCTGACGGCAGGAGAAGACGCCCGCTTCATCGCTCGCCGCCTGGTCATCCTCGCCTCGGAAGACGTCGGCAATGCCGACCCGATGGGCCTGGTCATTGCCAACGCCGCCGCCCATGCCGTCGAGTACGTCGGCCTGCCCGAAGCGCAGTTGAATCTAGCCCAGGCCGTCACCTACCTTGCCGCCGCGCCCAAGTCCAACGCCTCCTATGTCGCGCTGAAACGCGCCCTGGCCGATGTCGAGTCCGAGCGCGCCCGCCCCGTCCCCAAGCCCATGCGCGACAGTCGCAGCGGCACGGGCCGCGCGGCCAAAGACGACACGCCGTACCTCTATCCCCATGATTATCCCGGCGGCTATGTTCCCCAGGAGTATCTGCCGGAAGGCGTCCAGACACAGCCCTATTACGAGCCTACGGAGAACGGCGCGGAAGCGGCGATCAAGGCGCGGATGGCGGAAAGGAAAGCCAGCCATGAAGCGGGATGACGCGCGGCGGGAGCAGATCGCCTATTACCGGCGCAAAGGAGACGCCCCGTTTTAAGATGACGGCTTCGAAAGTACGGTTAGCAATGACGTCCATGGGATAGCCAGAAACGAACGTCGGCGAACTCTGCAAAGAACTGGGGATTACGCGACAAACGCTCTACCGCTACGTTGCTCCCG